>OIZE01000006.1_pt1 | contig 277472 bp, 247 predicted proteins | sample 1588421 | NCBI WGS metagenome assembly OIZE01 (sample SAMN03283251) | human gut metagenome | biome: human-associated habitat; material: feces | host: Homo sapiens | place: USA | collected 2013 | reverse complement strand
TCTTTTGTTGGCAAGGTGGACTTGCCCGAATAACCGCCCGACCTATCCGACACAATGCGCAAGTGCCGGATAGGAACGGCAAAATTTTTTACACTTCTATTGCTTCTTTATCACACATCAATAAATACGGCGGAAATCTTCTGCTCAATGTCGGTCCTAAGCCGGACGGCTCAATTCCTTATGAGGTTATTGATCCGCTTCACAAGGTAGGTGAGTGGCTCAAGGTCAACGGCGAAGCGGTTTACGGTATTCTCAACAAGGGCGAGGGCAACAAATTCCAGCTCAACGGCGTCGGAAGGGGTACGTCAAAGGGCACAACGATTTATATGTGGAACAAGATTTGGGCGCCGTGCAACGGAAAAATGGCTCTTGCCGGATTTATGGACGAGCCGAAGAAGATTTCCTTCATGGACGGCACTCCGATAAAATTCGAGAAAAAGGGCGACAGAATTTTTATATATGATTTGCCCGAAAAAAATCCCGATCCGATTATAAATTATCCGCTCATAAAGCTTGAATTCGACAAGCTCCCGAGATACAGATTTGCGTCGTACTTCCCGCAGCTCAACGGCGGCAGAGACGACAGGGAAATCGTCAGAGCGGACGACCTTTGGAGGTAAACAGAATAATAAAGCGAGCCGAAGCGAAATGTGCAACGGCTCGTTTATAATATAGGAGCAGGCAATGGAAGAAAAGAAAACAATTACATTGGATTTAACGGATTGTAAGTATCTCGGAGAGCTTCATGAACGAATTAGGACAGCATTTGATTTTCCTGAATGGTACGGCGCTAATTTAGACGCTTTTTGGGATTTGTTAAGCAGTGAATGTGACGCAGATGAGGTGATTTTGACAGGGGTAAATACCATGCCCGAGGAACTCAGAAAATACATGTCCGACATCTATAAAATTCTTGACAGAAAAACCGCTGAACGTGAAAATTATAGCCGCATTTATGCGGATATCAAACCGTTTTTCTATAAAATAGAATTTTGAGATTTTATTGATTAAAGTCAACTTTAATGAAGCAGTGGGCATCGTGCTCTGCAAATATGGATTGAGTCCATATTTGCAGTGTACGATGCCCACATTATTTATAAGCAGAAAATAAAATATAGGAAAATGCCAATCACAGCTTCAAGCCGTAGACCTTAACGGCGTTTTGATAAAGAATCTTGTCAGAATCCTCTTTGTTGTAGCCGAGAGTGTAGAAACGCTTCAAATCGGTTTCAACGTTCCACATCGGATAGTCCGTTCCGAAAAGGACACGGTCAACGCCGTAGCGTGCGATGATCTCACGGATTTTAGCGTCGGAGAGAGCATAGAACGACGATGAGCAGTCAACATAAAAATTCTCACGGTCGGCAAGAAGCTTTGAAGCCTCATCCCACATCGACCATCCGCCGAAATGAGCGCCGACGACAACCATTTTGTCGTAAATATCAAGTATCGGAATGAGCCTGTTCGGGTTTGAGTAATCATATCTGCTGTCGCCCGTGTGAAGAAGAACGGGGAGCTTGAATTCCTCGCAAAGCTCATATATTTTAAGGCATCTGTAATCGTCAAGCTTGAACTGCTGAATGTCGGGGTGAAGCTTAACTCCGCCGAGACCGAGCGAAACAAGTTCTTCAACGTCGGCCCTGATATCCTCGCTGTCGGGGTGAAGTGTACCGAGACCGTAAAGCTTGTCGGGGTGAGCGGCTACTTCGGCGGCAATGAATTTATTTATAGAGCTGACCTGCTTCGGCGTCGTTGCGACCGACTGTACGATGAATTTATCAATACCTGCCTTCGCTCCGTTTTCGAGCAGGGTGGAAACCTTTCCGTCATAGGTTGTGGGCAGGGAATAGAAGCGTCCCGTGCTGTGCGCCGCCTTGTCGGCAATCTTATCGGGGTAGATGTGACAGTGTGCATCAATGACCATTAAAAACACCTTCTTTTGCTGATGATATACAATTATAAGTCCGTTTTTTTGCAATGTCAAGGTATACAACAATGATATATGTTTTGAACATTTTTGCAAACTGCTATTGAAATTATTATTGCAGAATGATAGAATATAACCGTAAATCTAACATTTTCCAAGGAGGAATTATATATGCTCGAAAATCCTGCATTCAACGAGAATAACGAAAAGATTCTCTGCGAAATGAACGGCAAAAATCCCGAGATGCACATGAATATTTGGGTAAAGAAGCTTGCAAAAGGGGAGAAGTACGAAATTTTCAGCGCCGAGAACGAGACGGCAGTGCTCATCCTCAAGGGCAACATGAATATAAGCTGGAATGACAGAACAGAGAACATGAAAAGAAAGAATCCGTTCGAGAAAACACCGTATTGTCTGCATGTATGCAAGGGTATAAAGATAAGCATTGAGGCCTGCGAGGACAGCGAGTTCCTTGTTCAGCAGACCGATAACGAGAGAGAGTTTGAGCCTGTTTTCTATAAGCCTGAGGATTGCCTTTATCAGCATTTCGGCAAAGGTCAGTGGGAGGGCACAGGATACCGTATTTGCTCAACGATGTTCGACTATGACAATGCCCCTTATTCCAACATGGTAATGGGCGAGGTGTTCAACCAGCCGGGCAGATGGTCGAGCTATCCGCCGCACCATCATCCGCAGCCCGAGGTTTATTACTATCAGTTCGATCCGCCGCAGGGCTTCGGTGCATGCTTCAACGGAGACGACGTTTTCAAGAGCACCGACGGCGCATATTGCACGATAACCGACGGCAACGACCACGAGCAGGTTACGGCTCCGGGCTACACAATGTATTATGTATGGATGATCCGCCATATTGACGGCGACCCGTGGTACAAGACCACCCGCTTCTACTCCAAGGAGCACGAATGGCTCGTCAATGCGGATTGATCTGTTGGATTATCGGTACGGAGTAAGAAATTACAGTTAAGAAGAATTTAACCAAGGCTTCCCTCAAGAAGGAGGCTGCGGGATTAGTACACAACATTTAGCCTTTATCAAAATTTTAGTTTAAATAAAACTAACTTTGACTCAGTAGGGGCGTGCATTGCACGTCCGCCAAAGTCTTCTAAAAAACAAAAGCGGACGACCGATGGTCGCCCTTACAAATAAAACTGAGGTTTTACAAACAATTAAGTTTGAAAAAATCTCAAGGTGAGAGGAAAATTCGTGGGCTCCTCCCTTGGGGGAGCTGTCAGCGAAGCTGACTGAGGGGTTTCCTTAAAGTCAGATAAAATTTGTTTTGAGCGTGGGCTTCCCTGTAGGGGAGCTGGCGGCGAAGCCGACTGAGGGAGTAAGGTCTTATCAGACTTAAACTCCTTTCGACTTCAGCACAACTCACCGTATAAAAAAGAAAGGTATTTACTATGAAAAAATTAAACATTCTTGTATCATTTATAATGGTATTCGTTTTGACATTCGCAATGGCTTCAACCGGCTTTGCCGCGGACAAGTCATTGACAACCGCACCTCTTTACTTCAATGAGGACGGCAGCTTCAGAATAATGCACGTTACCGATACGCACCTCAGCAAGGATAACGTTAAAGCTTCAATCTGGCTTATTGCCAATGCCTGCGACCGTGAAATGCCTGATTTGATAATGCTCACGGGCGATATCTGCAAGTGCGATACCGTGGAGGAAACCAAATGGTTTATCGAGCAGATCATGAGCGTTTTCCAGTCGAGAGATATTCCCGTCGCGGTTTGCTTCGGTAATCATGACTCCGAAAACGGCGTTATTTCAAGAGAGGATCTCATGGCTCTTTACAATGAATATCCGTGCTCGATTTCGATTGACGACGGCGAAATGCTTTCCGGCTGCGGCACATACAACGTTCCGCTCTATTCGTCCATCGACGGCAAAATGAAGTTTAACCTTTGGGTATTCGATTCGGGCGATTATGATAGTGAGGGTCATTACTCAAACGTACAGGCTGACCAGGTTGAATGGTACAAGCAGACCTCCGCAGAGATCGAAAAGCAGAACGGCGGTAAGATCAATTCATTTGCCTTTCAGCATATTATTGTCCCTGAGGTTTATGACGGACTCAAAAAGATGAAGCATAAGGGCGCATATGTGTATAATAAGTTCTATACAGACGATGAATTCTACGCTTTCGATCCCGAAGTCGAGAATCACGGCACGCTCCACGAATCGCCGTCCTGCGGCTATTATAACCACGGACAGTTTGACGCATTGGTTGAGAGGGGAGATGTACTCGCAATGTTCACGGGTCACGACCACTCCAACAGCTTCAGCGTTAAATACAAGGGCATAAATATAACCAATTCACTGAGTACGCGCTATAACGGCGATGCCTATTCATCACAGTACGGTTACAGAATTATCGACCTTGATGAGAATGATACTTCGACATATCAGACAAGAACCCAGCGCTGGTACAATGCTTTTTCTGCCTGCGATTCAACTGCTTTGAGAAAAGCAGGGGATAAGGACGGCGCAAAGCTTGTCGATAAGGTCAATTTCCTCGGCTTTATTGAGCTTGCCTGTGAAACGATCGGTCATCTCTTCGTAAGAATCTTTATCGGCAGAACGGTGTATTATAAGTAATATATTTCGGTACTTCCGAAGTCAGAAGAAATTTTTCATGCCTCCCCTTGTTGCAAGGTAGCAAAGCGGCGCGACGGTAGTGAATGAACGTCCGGCGGACGTTCAGAGCCGGAGCGTGACCGAGCCGCAGCGAGAAAGTGTCGTTTATGACGACGGAGGGGATAAAAAGCAGATTAGAGAAGATTTCGGAGGTGCCTGAAGGGATATTTTCGCAGGATAAACGACAACATAAACCGCCAAAAAAACGTCAATTTTGATTTATTCCCCGAATTTTCAAAAATTTAGAATATTTTTACAAAAACACTTGACAATATATATGCATAAGTGATAGAATACCAAAGATTGATAATGTGATTTATTATGTGTCCCCATGGGCATATGATTTGTCAATATTCAAAATTTTTAAGAAAGGAGATGTAGTTTTTGCCTACCTTTAATCAGTTAGTTAGAAACGGCAGACAGACTATCGAAAAGAAAGCAAAGGCTCCTGCTCTTCTCAAGGGTCTCAATTCTAAGAAGAACATTGTTACCGACCAGAATTCACCTCAGAAGCGCGGCGTTTGTACAGCAGTTAAGACTGCTACACCTAAAAAGCCTAACTCGGCTCTTCGTAAGATCGCCAGAGTTCGTCTTACAAACGGTATCGAAGTTTCTTCGTATATCCCGGGTGTAGGTCATAACCTTCAGGAGCACAGCGTTGTTCTTATTCGTGGCGGTCGTGTTAAGGACCTTCCCGGTGTTCGTTACCACATCATCCGCGGTACACTCGATACTCAGGGTGTTAACGGAAGAATGCAGTCCCGTTCAAAGTACGGTGCTAAGCGTCCGAAGGCTGCTAAAAAGTAATTCCTCTTTTTAAAAGGAAAGTTTGAAAGACAGAATCTTCTTGCAGGCTGCGCAGGGTAAGGTACGCTGCGTATCAATGTGAGAGTGTATATATATATTATGTATGTGCTTCTCCATTGGCGCCACAGGGTTTTGTCACTTGAGTACCTATGATATCATTACTATGAAGGAGGGAAGCGAAGTGCCAAGAAGAGGCCAGATTGCAAAACGTGATGTTTTGCCAGATCCGCTTTACAATTCAAAGTTGGTAACAAGACTTATCAACAATGTTATGTATGATGGTAAAAAGGGTGTCGCACAGAAGATTGTTTACGACGCATTTGACATCATCAAGGAGAAGACAGGTAAGGAGCCTGTAGAGGTTTTTGAAGCCGCTATGGAAAACGTAATGCCTGTTCTCGAGGTTAAAGCTCGCCGTGTCGGCGGTGCTACTTATCAGGTTCCGATGGAGGTTCGTCCCGAGAGAAGACAGACACTCGGACTCAGATGGATCACCAACTATTCACGTCTTCGTTCGGAAAGAACTATGAAAGAGCGTCTTGCTAACGAGATCATGGATGCTGTTAATGAAACAGGTTCGGCATTCAAGAAGCGTGAAGATACTCATAAGATGGCAGAGGCTAATAAGGCTTTTGCACATTTCAGATGGTAATCTTCCCGAAAATTTCAGGGATTTAATTGCTTATTTAAATTTACGGAGGTTTATATGGGAAGACAAGTACCACTTGAATTAACAAGAAACATCGGTATCATGGCTCATATCGATGCCGGTAAAACAACTACGACCGAGCGTATCCTTTTCTACACCGGTGTTAACCACAAGATGGGTGAAACACATGACGGTGCAGCAACAATGGACTGGATGGCTCAGGAGCAGGAGCGTGGTATCACAATCACTTCTGCTGCTACCACCTGTTTCTGGAAGGGTCACCGTATCAATATCATTGATACCCCGGGTCACGTTGACTTTACTGTTGAAGTTGAGCGTTCTCTTCGTGTTCTTGACGGTTCCGTTACCGTCCTTTGCGCAAAGGGTGGCGTTGAGCCTCAGTCTGAGACTGTTTGGCGTCAGGCTGATAAGTATCATGTACCTCGTATGGTATATGTTAACAAAATGGACATTATGGGCGCAGATTTCTATCATGTTATCGACATGATGAAGGAGCGTCTCAAGTGTAATGCCGTTCCGATTCAGCTCCCCATCGGTCGTGAACTCGAGTTCAGAGGAATCATCGACCTTGTTACAATGGAAGCTGAGGTTTATTATGACGATAAGGGTCTCGATATCAGAATCGAGCCTATCCCCGATGATATGAAAGAGCTTGCTCAGAAGTATCACGAGGAGCTTATCGAGGCTGTTGCCGAGCAGGATGACGCTCTTATGGAGAAATTCTTCGAGGGCGAGGAGCTTACGGTCGACGAGATCAAGAACTGCATCCGTAAGGCGACTATCGCAAATGAAATGGTTCCCGTATGCTGCGGTACATCTTACCGTAACAAGGGTGTTCAGATGCTCCTCGATAATATCATTGCTTATATGCCTGCTCCGACGGACGTTGCGGCTATCAGAGGCACCAACCCCGAGACAGGTGAGGAGGAAGATCGTCATTCCTCCGATACAGAGCCGTTCGCAGCTCTTGCATTTAAGATTGCAACAGACCCGTTTGTCGGTAAGCTCTGCTTCTTCAGAGTTTATTCAGGTACTGTTTCGGCAGGTACAACCGTTTACAACTCTGTTAAGGACACAGACGAGCGTCTCGGACGTATTCTTCAGATGCACGCTAACCACAGACAGGATATTGATGTTGTTTACGCCGGTGATATCGCCGCTGCCGTAGGCCTCAAGAACACAACAACAGGTGATACTCTCTGCGATGAGAAGCATCCGATCGTCCTCGAATCAATGGAATTCCCGGAGCCTGTTATCCGTGTTGCTATCGAGCCTAAGACCAAGGCAGGTCAGGAAAAGATGGGTATCGGTCTTCAGAAGCTTGCTGAAGAGGATCCGACATTCCGCTGCTACACCGATGAGGAAACAGGTCAGACGATCATCGCAGGTATGGGTGAGCTTCACCTTGAGATTATCGTTGACAGACTTCTCCGTGAGTTCAAGGTTGAGGCTAACATCGGTAAGCCCCAGGTTGCTTACAGAGAAACAATCACAACCCCGTCAGACGTTGATTGCAAGTATTCACGTCAGTCAGGCGGTAAGGGTCAGTACGGTCACGTTAAGATTAAGATTGAGCCGAATCCGGAAAAGGGCTTCGAGTTTGTTAACGCTATCGTCGGCGGTGCTGTTCCGAAGGAGTACATTCCTGCTGTTGAGGCCGGTATCAAGGGCGCAATGCAGTCAGGTGTTCTCGCAGGATATCCTGTTGTTGACGTTAAGGTTACTCTTTATGATGGATCTTATCATGAGGTCGACTCCTCAGAAATGGCCTTTAAGATTGCCGGTTCTATGGCATTCAAGGACGCTATGAGAAAGGCATCTCCTGTTCTCATGGAGCCTATTATGAAGGTTGCCATCATCGTTCCGTCCGAGTATCTCGGCGACGTTATGGGTGACGTTAACTCCCGCCGCGGTATGATCCTCGGTCAGGAGCAGAGAACAGGTGCCGTTCAGGTTGACGCTAATATCCCGCTCTCCAACATGTTCGGTTACGCTACAGACCTTCGTTCCAAGACTCAGGGTCGTGGTCAGTACGTAATGGAACCCAGCCACTACACGGCTGTTCCGAAGTCTATCGCAGATGACATCATCAGCGCAAGAACTAAGGGCTAATTATTTTCAAAAAAGGCTTGCTTTTTTGAATGGAAATTGTTACAATGTAACTATGCAGTATGCATTGAATAAAATTATTTAATACCAAAGGGAGGAAATTCCAAATGGCAAAGGAAAAATTTAACCGAACCAAACCCCATGTCAACATTGGTACTATCGGCCACGTTGACCATGGTAAGACTACTTTGACAGCTGCTATCACAAAGACACTCGCAATGAAGGGCGAAGCTGCTTTCGTTGACTATGCTAACATCGATAAGGCTCCTGAAGAGAGAGAGCGTGGTATCACAATCAACACCGCTCACGTTGAGTATGAGACTGCTTCACGTCACTATGCTCACGTTGACTGCCCGGGCCATGCTGACTATATCAAGAACATGATCACAGGTGCTGCTCAGATGGACGGCGCTATCCTTGTTATCGCTGCAACAGACGGTCCTATGGCTCAGACTAAGGAGCACCTTCTTCTTGCACGTCAGGTTGGCGTTCCCTACATCATCGTATTCATGAACAAGATCGACCAGGTTGACGATCCTGAGCTTATCGAGCTTGTTGAGATGGAAATCCGTGAGACTCTTAACGAGTACGATTTCCCGGGCGACGACACACCGATCATCAAGGGTTCTGCTCTTAAGGCTCTTGAGTACGACGGTGACGATGTAAACGCTCCTGAGCTTGCTTGCATCTGGGAGCTCATGGATGCTGTTGATACTTACATCCCGACTCCTGACCGTAAGGCTGACCTTCCGTTCCTTATGCCTGTTGAGGACGTATTCACAATCACAGGCCGTGGTACAGTTGCTACAGGTAGAGTTGAGCGTGGACAGCTCAAGATGTCTGACGAAGTTGAAATCGTTGGTCTTTCCGACGAGAAGAAGAAGACTGTTGTTACAGGTATCGAAATGTTCCGTAAGCTCCTCGACTATGCTGAGGCAGGCGACAACATCGGTGCTCTTCTTCGTGGTATCCAGAGAACAGACATCGAGCGTGGCCAGGTTCTTTCTAAGCCCGGTTCAATTCATCCTCACACAAAGTTCTCAGGTCAGGTTTACGTTCTGACTAAGGACGAGGGTGGCCGTCATACTCCGTTCTTCAACAACTACCGTCCTCAGTTCTATTTCAGAACAACAGACGTTACAGGTGTTATCACTCTTCCTGAGGGAACAGAGATGTGCATGCCCGGCGATAACGTTACAATGAACGTTGAGCTCATCACTCCGATCGCTATCGAAGAAGGTCTTCGTTTCGCTATCCGTGAGGGCGGACGTACAGTTGGTTCAGGCGTTGTTACCGCTATCAACGAATAATTAAATTATTCAATATAAGAGACAGGTCGAAAGGCCTGTCTTTTTTTACAGATGAGTTTATGCAAATAAATGAAAAGAAAGACAGCTCCTTACACGAGGTAAGGAGCTGCTGATTATATAATATCTTATTTAACCGACTTGATCATTGATTCGCCTGTCATTTCCTTCGGCTGGGGGAGATCCATGATCTGGAGCATTGTCGGTGCAAGGTCGCAGAGCTTACCTGTTTCCTTGAGCTCGCAGTCATAGCCTACAATGCAAAGCGGAACCGGATTGGTTGAGTGCGGTGTGAACGGCTTGCCGTCGTCACCGATCATCTTGTCTGCGTTGCCGTGGTCGGCAGTGATGAGGACTGCGCCGCCCATGCTGAGCGCTGCGTCGCAAACTCTGCCTACGCACTCGTCAACGGCCTCAACAGCCTTGACAGCCGCCTCAAATACGCCTGTGTGACCGACCATGTCGCAGTTAGCAAAGTTGAGGATAACAACGTCATACTTGTCGGATTTAATCTGCTCGCAGACTGCATCGCAAACCTCGTATGCACTCATCTCCGGCTTGAGATCGAAAGTCGGAACATCGGGGGAGTGGATAAGAATTCTGTCTTCACCCTTAAATGTCTTTTCCTCGCCTCCGTTGAAGAAGAATGTAACGTGAGCATATTTTTGCGTCTCGGCGATTCTGAGCTGAGTTTTTCCCTGTGAAGCAAGGTACTCGCCCATAGTCATTTTAAGCTCCTCCGGCGGGAATGCAACGCTTACATTCGGCATTGTTTCGTCGTACTGAGTCATGCAGACGTATGTGAGCGGGAAGAAACCGTTCTTTCTCTCAAAGCCGTCAAACTTCTCGTCAACGAAGGTTCTTGTGATCTGTCTTGCACGGTCGGGACGGAAGTTGAAGAATACAACGCTGTCGTTTGCCTTGATCATGCCGTTCTTATTGATAACGGTCGGAACGATGAATTCGTCCATAACTCCGTTAGCATAGGATTCGTTCATGCTGTCAACTGCGCAGTCTGCCTGAATTCCTTCACCGTAAACCATTGCGGCATAAGCCTTCTCAACTCTGTCCCAAGCAAAGTCACGGTCCATAGCGTAGTAACGACCCATAACCGTTGCAATTTCGCCGACACCAAGCTCCTTTGTTTTAGCATAAACGTCCTTGATGAAGCCGACACCCGATGTTACGGAAACATCACGTCCGTCCATTATGCAATGGATATAAACCTTATCGAGACCCTCGCGCTTTGCCATTTCAAGCAAGCCGTAAAGGTGCTCAATGTGGCTGTGAACGCCGCCGTCGGAAAGAAGTCCTACAAGGTGGAGAGCTGTGCCATTCTTCTTGCAGTTTTCGCAAGCCTTGAGCAAAGCCTCGTTCTTGAAGAAATCACCGTCCTGAATGGACTTTGAAATCTTAACGAGCATCTGATAAACAACACGGCCTGCGCCGATGTTTGTATGACCGACCTCGCTGTTTCCCATCTGACCGTCCGGGAGACCTACATCAAGTCCCGAAGCGCCGATAGTAGTGAACGGATTTTCTTTAAAAAGTTTTGTAAGATTGGGAGTATTTGCAGCTTCAATTGCATTTCCCTTTGCACCGGGGTTGATTCCGAAGCCGTCCATGATACATAATACAACCGGTCTTTTCATAATAAATCACCACTTTCAAAATCAGAGGACTGCCGCATTTTATGAAGACCAAAGATCTCGAGTCTCTTTGGTCTGCGCATAATGCGTCAGCCCCGCGAAAATTATATCCGATATAAATTATTTACTTGCTGCCTTAACAATAGCCGCAAAGTCGGGAGCCTTGAGAGATGCGCCGCCGATAAGACCGCCGTCAACATCTTCCTTGCCGAGAAGCTCATCTGCATTCTTGGCGTTCATTGATCCGCCGTACTGAACAACAAACTTGTCGGCAGCTTCCTTGTCATAAAGCTCGGCGATAAGCTCACGGATAGCCTTGCAGACCTCCTCAGCCTGATCGGCTGTTGCAGTCTTGCCTGTTCCGATAGCCCAAACCGGCTCATATGCGATGATGATTCTGTCAAGCTCTTCCTTGCTTACGCCCGCAAGAGCAATCTTAACCTGAGAGGAAACGACTTCCATTGTGATGTTCTGCTCACGCTGCTCAAGATATTCACCTACGCAGAGGATAACAGTCATGCCGTTGTCAAGAGCGGCTCTCGTGCGGTCGTGAACTGTAACGTCTGTATCGCCGAAGTATGTCCTTCTCTCGCTGTGGCCTGTGATAACGATATCAACGCCGCAAGCCTTGAGCATTTCTGCGGAAACCTCACCTGTGAATGCGCCGCTCTTTGCCCAGTGGCAGTTCTCTGCACCGATTTTGATGTTTGAACCCTTAGCTGCTTCAAGAGCTGCAAAAAGGTCAACATAGGGGACGCAGCAAACTACGTCACAATCTGCGTCTGCAACGAGAGGCTTGATCTCATTGATGAGAGCTGTAGTCTCCGCAGGGGTTTTATTCATTTTCCAGTTACCTGCGATAACTGCTTTACGAAGTGATTTGTTCATTTTAACTACCTCCGATTATTTGTCGTTAAGAGCTACGATGCCCGGAAGCTCCTTGCCCTCAAGGAATTCAAGAGAAGCACCGCCGCCTGTTGAGATGTGAGACATCTTGTCGGCAAAACCGAGCTTCTGAACAGCAGCAGCCGAGTCACCGCCGCCGATGATTGAGATAGCGCCGGAATCTGCAACGGCAGTTGCAACAGCGATTGTACCTGCTGCGAAGTTATCCCACTCGGAAACGCCCATAGGTCCGTTCCAAATTACTGTTCCGCTGCCCTTGATAGCGTCAGCGAAGAGAGCCTGTGTCTTAGGACCGATGTCAAGACCCATCCAGCCGTCGGGAATGATATCACTGTCGATAATCATAGCCTCTGTGTCGGGCTTGTACTCCTTACCTACCTTATTGTCAACCGGAATAAGGAACTTAACTCCCTTTTCCTTAGCTGTATTCATCATGTTCAAAGCATCTTCAATTCTGTCTTCCTCAAGAAGAGAGTTACCGATGCTGTAGCCGAGGGCCTTCATGAAGGTGTAAGCCATACCGCCGCCGACGATGATTGTATCGCACTTGTCGAGGAGGTTTGTAATAACGCCGATCTTGTCGGATACCTTGGCACCGCCGAGAATAGCAACAAGCGGACGCTTCGGGTTAGCAAGGGCACCGCCGATGAATTTGATTTCCTTCTGAATGAGGAATCCGCAGACTGCGGGAAGATAGTCGGCAACACCTGTTGTTGAGCTGTGGGCTCTGTGAGCAGAACCGAAGGCATCGTTTACAAAGATATCTGCAAGAGAAGCAAGCTTCTTTGAGAATTCGGGATCGTTCTTTGTCTCCTCCTTGTGGAAACGAACGTTTTCGAGAAGCATTACGTCGCCGTCCTGAAGCGAAGCGGCGAGTGACTGTGCACTTTCGCCTACAACGTCCTTTGCCATCTTAACTTCCTTACCGAGGAGCTCGGAAAGGCGAGAGGCAACGGGAGCAAGAGAAAACTCAGGCTTGAATTCACCCTTGGGTCTGCCGAGATGTGAGCAAAGGATAACCTTTGCATTATGGTCGATAAGATATTTGATTGTCGGGAGCGAAGCAACAATACGCTTGTCGCTTGTAATAACGCCGTCCTTGAGAGGAACGTTGAAGTCGCAGCGTACAAGAACCTTCTTGCCGTTTACGTCAATATCCTCAACAGTCTTTTTGTTAAGAGCTTCCATTATTGATCTTCCTTTCAGAAATATTTTCAGACAATTCGCAAGCCATATTGTGCGGCATTGCCTGTTTATTTTCAATCCGATTTATTTTACAACATTACGGGAAATTTTTCAAGTACCAATAGCCAAAAATTTAACAATATATCAGTATATACATAAAATTAGCATATTTTTTTCGTTTATTCACCATTTTGTTCAAAGAAGGAATAAAACAATTTAAAATAATACAAACAAAACATAGTTGACAAAGAATTAACATAAAGGTATAATATTTCAGTAAAATATTTAAGGCAATACCGCAGTTGAAATTATGTGACATTGCCTAAAATCTATCGGAGGTTTTATTATGGGTAGAGTATATAACTTTTCAGCAGGTCCGTCCATGCTTCCCGAGTCGGTTCTGAACAAGGCAGCCGCAGAGATGCTGGACTATGAGGGCACAGGCACATCCGTTATGGAGATGTCGCACCGTTCAAAGGCTTTCCAGGGAATCATTGATTCCGCAGAGGCTCTTGTCCGTGAGATCTACAAGGTTCCGGATAACTACAAGGTTCTTTTCCTTCAGGGCGGCGCTTCAACTCAGTTCGCAGCCATTCCGCTCAACTTTATGAACGGCACAGGCAAGGCTGACTACATCATCACAGGCCGTTGGGCAAATCAGGCTTTCAAAGAGGCTAAGAAGTACGGCGATGTTGTTGCCGCAGCTTCATCGGAGGATAAGACTTATACTTATATCCCCAAGACGACCCGTGAGAGCTTCCGTGACGATATTGACTATGTTTACTATTGTATGAATAATACGATTTACGGTACAACATTCAAGTATATCCCGGACACAGGCGATATTCCTCTTATTGCAGACGTTTCATCCTGCTTCTTCTCGGAGCCGCTTGATATCTCCAAGTTTGCGATGGTTTACGGCGGTGCTCAGAAGAACGTTGCTCCGGCAGGTCTTGTAATCGCTATCATCCGCGAGGATATGCTCGGTCATGCGCGTGATTATACACCGACAATGCTTGACTATAAGATTCACGCAGATAACGGTTCAATGTACAACACTCCTCCGTGCTACACAATTTATATGTGCAAGCTTGTTCTTGAGTGGATCAAGAGCATCGGCGGTCTTGACGCTATGAAGGCAAGGAACGAAGCTAAAGCTAAGATCCTTTACGATTACCTTGATTCAAGCAAGCTCTTCAAGGGCACTGTTGTTAAGGAGGACCGTTCTCTTATGAACGTTCCGTTCGTTATCGGCGACAAGGACATGGAAGCAAAGTTCATTGCCGAGGCAACAGAGGCGGGCTTCATCAACCTCAAGGGTCATAAGACCGTTGGCGGTATGAGAGCTTCTATCTACAACGCAATGCCGATTGAGGGCGTTGAAAAGCTCGTTGAGTTCATGAAGAAGTTCGAGGAAGCTAATTCATAAATAAAAACACACAGGCTGTTATCTTAAAGTCAGATGGCACAAATCAGGCTTCCCCTTGAGGGGAAGCTGTCGCATAAGCGACTGATGAGGTGGAAAAGCCAAGTTTTGATTTCATTAAATTGCTGTGATTAAAACTTGCCACCTCATCCGAGCGGCGCAATCCGCCGCCCACCTTCCCCTCAAGGGGAAGGCTTGTGTTGCCTTTACCTTTAACGGAACAGCCTTATTTTATAAAAGGAGATAATTTTATGTATAATATTCTTACTCTCAACAAAATTGCCGCCTGCGGCACCGACCGTTTCGACGGAAAGTACTCTTGCTCGGACAGCTGTGAGAATCCGACAGCCGTTATGGTTCGTTCGGCTTCGATGCACGAGACGACATTCGCTCCCGAAACTCTCGCAATCGCCCGTGCCGGTGCAGGTACAAACAATATCCCAGTTGATAAGTGTGCAGAGCAGGGCATAGTTGTTTTCAACACACCCGGTGCAAATGCAAACGCCGTTAAGGAGCTTGTAATTTGCGGACTTCTTCTCGCTTCGAGAAAGGTTACGGCTGCTTATGACTGGTGCAAGGGTCTCAAGGGCGAGGGCGACAATGTCGGCAAGCTCGTTGAAAAAGGCAAGTCGCAGTTTGCAGGTCCGGAGATCATGGGCAAGACGCTCGGTGTTATCGGTCTCGGCGCAATAGGCTTCAAGGTTGCTCAGGCTGCAGAAGCACTCGGCATGAAAATCGTTGGCTATGACCCGTTTCTTTCCGAGGGTGTTAAGGCTGCTCTTTCGGCAGATACAGAGATCGTTGAGGACATCAACGACATCTTTAAAAAGAGTGATTACATCACAATTCACGTTCCGCTCAATGACGCAACAAAAGATACAGTCAATAAGGACACGCTTGCACTTTGCAAGGACGGAGTAAGAATTCTCAACTTTGCCCGCGGAGGACTTGTAAACAGCGCAGACATGATTGCGGCACTTGAAAGCGGTAAGGCTGCCGCTTATGTTACGGACTTCCCGTCGGATGAGGTTATCGGCGTTGACGGCGTTATCGCTATTCCGCACCTCGGCGCATCAACTCCCGAGAGCGAGGACAACTGTGCGGTTATGGCTGCCGATGAGCTTATCGCTTACATCGAAAAAGGCGAGATCGTAAACTCGGTAAATATGCCGAGAATGCCGCTTGACAAGGTTGACGGTGCAAGAACCTGTGTTATTCACAAGGCTGACGCCGCAGACGCAGTTAAGGCTGTACTCGGTGCAGACGCAAAGAGCGCAGTAAGAGGAGCATACGGTTACTCGGTTGTTGACTCCGAGGCAGACGCTGCCGCCCTCGAAGCAATCGACGGCGTTATCAGAGTAAGAGTGATTAAATAAAATTTTATAAAAAATGCTGTCGCAGAGTTTTCTGCGGCAGTTTTTATTGCTTTTTACCGTTTGATATGATATCATAAACCCATATAAATTAAGGGGTGTATAAAATGGACGAATTTAACAGTCTTTCACTCGACACCTTGTGTGCGGCGCTGTGCAAGGTTATGGGTGTCGAACCGCCGAAAGAGGCGGCAGAGGCGGCTCAGGTCATCGTTGACTATGCCGGAAAAAAATTCAACGGAGAAAAAGCCGACAGGCTCTTTATGTATAATCCCGATGCGGTAGCGCAATGGGTGCAGGAAAAATATCCCGAATTTATGGACGATACGCTTGACCGCACGGAGCTTCATGTGCCGTTTGCAACGGTTATGCCGTCGGTCACTCCCGTGTGTTTTGCGACAATGTACACAGGTGCACAGCCTGAGGTTCACGGTATCACGGTATATAAAAAGCCCGTTCTGACGATAGACACGATTTTTGACGCATTTATCCGTGCAGGAAAAAAGGCGGCAATTATTGCGGATACGACCTGCTCGATCGGCAAGATATTCCTTGAGCGCGACATGGATTATTTTATCTATGAAACCGTTCCTGAAATCAACGCAAAGGCTTGTGAGCTTATTCTTGAGGATAAATATGATTTGATAGTTGTTTATAACGAAAACTTTGATGCAATAATGCATCACAAGGGTCCCGAAGATCCGAACACGCTCGCTCAGCTTACCGAAAATTCGCAGGTGTTTTCAATCTTTTGCGAGTTGATTCGCAATAATTGGAAAAATCACAACACTCTCTTGGGCTTTGCGATGGATCACGGATGCCATGAGATTGATGCAGGCTGCGGTTCTCACGGACTTTATATGCCTGAGGATATCAACATTCTTCACCATTACATTTGTTTGCCGAAAAAAGCCGAATAAAAAAACAACTGCTGCATTTAGTTGTTACGCTAAGTGCAGCAGTATTTTATTTATACATTCCGCCGACGACTTTCACTGCAAGCTTGTGCGGTAAAAGCCTCGAAAGAAATACGAGCGTTTTATACTGCAATCCTGCGGTGTAAAGGGGAGCGACGTGTTTCTTTTCGGCGAGCTTGACAACAAGTCTTGCGACAGAATCCGGTGTCATACCGTTTTTCTCGTCTTTTTCCATCGCCGAAACAGCCGAACCGATAACCCCCGAGTACACGTCGTCACCCGCATTTGACTTTATCCTTGCGGCGGTGAATCCGGTTGAAATGTCGCCGGGCATAACTGAGGTTACCTCTATTCCGAAGGACTTGACCTCATTGGTCAGGGCATCGACGAAGGAATTTATGGCTGCCTTTGATGCCGAATAATAAGCCTGAAACGGAATTGAATAAACGGCGGCTACGGAGCTTATGCAAATAATTCTGCCACGCTTTTGCTTCCTCATTTGAGGCAAAACAGCCTTGACTGTATTTATCGTGCCGAAGAGGTTGACCTCAAACTGACGCTTCATCTCTTCTTCCTCAATAAATTCAATTGCTCCCGAAACTCCCATTCCGGCCGAGGTTACAAGCAGGTCAATCCTACCGCTTTCGGCAATGACTTTATCAATTGCAGCTTTTATAGTCAAAGAGTCGGAAACATCGGCAAAGATGAATTTGTTTTTCTCATTTTCGGCAGGGTGTCGGCTGAGATTATAGACCGTATAACCCTTTTCCTGCAGCATCCGAGCTGTTGCAAGACCGATTCCGGAACCTGCACCGGTGATAACTGCAATTTTATTTGTATTCATTTTACATTACCTCTATAAATATTTGTAAAAATTCTATCACAATTTAAAAGTTCTTGTCAATAGTACTGGCAAAATGAATAATAATATGCTATAATCGTGTTATAAAAGAACAAAGGAGTCTTCTTTGTGAAATCAAATAAAAAGCTTATCAGAGAAATAATCTCCGATGTAAAGCATGATATGTCCGATGAGGAAATACTTAACATGCTTGCGAACAGCCGCGTTTCCGCAAATCCTCAAAAGGAAAAATATACAGTCGGTCAGCGTGCCGCCGACAGAATTGCCAAATTTGCAGGCAGTTGGGCCTTCATATTTTCGTTTACGGCAGTGCTGATACTTTGGATGGTAGGCAATGTTCTTCTTGCCAAACGTGCATTTGACCCGTATCCGTTTATCTTGCTTAATCTTGTTCTTTCCTGCGTTGCGGCAATTCAGGCTCCGCTCATTATGATGAGTCAGAACCGTCAGGAGGAGAAGGATCGCCGCCGTGCAGAGAACGATTATAAGGTCAATCTCAAAACGGAGATAATGATTGAAGATCTTCACGATAAAATGAACAAAATAATCGCAAAGCAGGTTATACTCGAAAAGCTTATTCGTGATGAGAAGAATAACAGCGATAAGGAAGAATAAGAATGCAGACAGTTGATGAGGCTCTGGCAAAGCTTCAGAAATCAAAATTCCGTTCGGGATTTCATCTTGACGAGAAGAATGTCAGGTATATCGACGAAAAAGGGCTTGATGTGATTCGTTCGCATGCCGCCGATTTTGTTGCGAAAAGGCTCGCGCCTGCCGAAATTCCCAATGACGGAAAGCAGACGCCGATGAGGGGACACCCCGTCTTTGTCGCACAGCATGCTTGTGCGTGCTGTTGTCGAGGATGTCTTAACAAATGGTACAGAGTACCGCAGGGTCGAGCACTCACAGAATCCGAACAACGGAGAATAGTCAATCTTCTTATGGCGTGGATAGAAAAAGAATACAGGAGCAAAAGAAATGGTTATGGAGCTTATACATGACCCGATACGGCTCGCCGCAAAATCTGCGGAAGCCACCGCCGAGGATACAGGCATTGCGTCGGATCTGCTTGATACGCTGAAAGCACACAGCGAAACCTGCGTCGGAATGGCGGCAAACATGATAGGCGAGCGGAAAAGGATAATTTGTTTTACCGACGGAAAAGAATATGTGACGATGTTCAATCCCGAAATCGTAAAGAAAACCGAGCCTTTTGAAACGGAGGAAGGCTGTCTTTCACTGATCGGCGGACCGAGAAAATGCAAAAGGTACAAGAAAATCAAAATAAAATATCAAACAGAAAAATTTGAAATAAGACTGAAAACCTATACCGGATTCACAGCGCAGATAATTCAGCACGAAATAGATCATTGTAACGGTGTGCTGATATAACAGGAATAGAATTACCCTGTTTTTGATAGTATTGTTTATAAAAAAATAATATATATATTCTGAAAGGAGCAAACACAATGGGACTTATTAAGGCAGGAGCAGGTGCACTCGGAGGAACACTTGCAGATCAGTGGAAAGAATTTTTCTACTGCGACGCACTTCCGAACGAAGTGCTTATGAGAAAGGGCGAGAAGCGCACAAGCGGTCGTTCTTCCAACACAAAGGGCAATGACAACATCATTTCCAACGGTTCGGGAATAGCCGTTGCCGACGGTCAGTGTATGATTATCGTTGAGCAGGGCAAGATTGTCGATGTCTGCGCCGAGCCGGGTGAGTATACCTATGATACCTCGACCGAGCCGAGCATTTTCTCGGGCAAGTTCGGTGACAGCGTTAAAGAAACATTTAAGACGATCGGCAAGCGCTTCACCTACGGCGGTGACACAGGCAAGGATCAGCGTGTTTACTATTTCAACACAAAGGAAATAATCGGCAACAAGTTCGGCACGGCAAACCCCATCATGTTCGAAGTAGTTAACAACAGAATCGGCATGAGCAGAACCGTTCAGGTTCGCTGTAACGGCGTTTATACTTACATAATCTCCGACCCGCTCAAGTTTTATACAAGACTTTGCGGTAATGTTGAAAGCGAATTTACAAGAGATGCGATTGATGATCAGCTCAAGGTTGAATTCATAGATGCGCTTCAGCCTGCATTCGGCGCACTTGCCGAGCAGGAACTGAGACCGGCACAGATTCCGTCAAAAGCGAGCGAGCTCAAAGCTGCAATGAACAATGCCCTCAAGGATGAGTGGGTAGAGAACAGAGGTATTTCTGTTGAGAAGATTGCACTTAACCCGATTACGCTCACAGATGAGGACATGAAGAAGATAAACGAGATGGAGGATGCGGCAAGCATCGGTTCCAATCCGTTTATGATGGCAGGCAGAATGACGAACGCAACGGCAGATGCAATGCAGACAGCCGCAGGCAACTCGGCAGGCGCAATGACAGGCTTCATGGGAATGGGCATGGTCGGAATGGGCGGACAAGGCGGATTCGGTGCTGCTCAGAACCTTTACAATATGGGCGCACAGCAGCAGGCAGCATCTGCACCCGCAGCACCTGCGGCAGACTCATGGAAATGCTCGTGCGGAGCAACGGTAACAGGCAAATTCTGCCCCGAATGCGGCGCAAAGAAGCCCGAGCCGGTACAGGCAGACGCTTGGAAATGCTCATGCGGAGCGAACGTAACAGGCAAATTCTGCCCGGAATGCGGTTCACCGAAGCCGGTGGCAGATAACGGCTGGACATGTGCGTGCGGCGCAGTAAACAAGGGTAAGTTCTGTCAGAACTGCGGCGCAAAGAAGCCTGAGGGAGCACCGCTTTATCGCTGCGACAAGTGCGGCTGGGAGCCTGAGGATCCTCATAATCCTCCGAAGTTCTGCCCTGAGTGCGGCGACCCGTTTGACGATAACGACAAGCAGTGATAAGCATCATAAAGGAGGAATGAGCTTTGAGCGTATTGCAGGAATATAAATGTCCTTGTTGCGGCGGAGCAATTGAATTTGACAGTCAAAGTCAGAAGATGAAGTGTCCGTATTGCGACACGGAATTTGACGTTGAAACACTCAAAAACTACGACGAAAGCCTGAAAAAAGACTCTGAGGACAGTATGCAGTGGGAAACCTCGGCCGGCGGCGAATGGCAGAGCGGCGAGACGGACGGCTTGAAAACCTATGTCTGCAAGTCTTGCGGCGGAGAAATCGTCGGCGACGAGACCACGGCTGCAACCTCATGCCCGTTCTGCGGCAATCCCATTGTTATGATGGGTCAGTTTTCCGGAGCATTGAAACCCGATATCATTATTCCGTTTAAGCTGGATAAAAAAGCCGCAAAAGACGGCTTGCAAAAGCATTTGACCGGCAAGCGCCTTTTGCCAAAGGTATTCAAAAGTCAAAATCATCTGGATGAAATTAAGGGAATTTATGTTCCTTTCTGGCTGTTTGACGCAGATGCCGATGCAAGCGTGCGTTACCGGGCAACAAGTGTAAGGACATGGAGCGACAGTAAGTACGATTATACCGAAACGAGCTATTACAATGTTTTCAGAGCAGGCACGGTCGGCTTTGAAAATGTTCCGGTCGACGGTTCATCAAAGATGCCGGATGACCTTATGGAATCGGTTGAACCGTTCAATATCGGCGATGCCGTCGATTTCCAGACAGCGTATCTTGCCGGATATCTTGCCGACAAATACGATGTTACGGCGGACGAAAGTGTTGACAGAGCCAACGAGCGAATCAAGCGCTCAACCGAGGAAACATTTGCCTCTACGGTAAAGGGATACACTTCCGTTGAGGCGGAATCTTCGACCGTAAATCTGCATAACGGAAAAGCCAAATATGCCCTGTATCCTGTGTGGATTCTCAACACGACGTGGAAAAACGAGAAATACACCTTTGCCATGAACGGACAGACAGGTAAATTCGTCGGAAATCTTCCGATTGATACAGCTGCGGCGCTCAAGTGGTTCGCAGGTCTGGCAGTCGGCGCAAGCATTGTAACATACGGAATAACAATACTTTTAAACCTTTTGGGAATTATATGAGGAGGATTGAGTCATGAATAAAAAAATAGTTTCAATTCTTTTCGCTTTTGTTCTCTGTTTCTGTATGGTTTTACCGGCATTTGCGGTTACTGATTCTACGGAAATCAACGGATTTGCCGATGAATACAGCCGGGTGATTGACTATGCAGGTGTAATTCCGCAGCAAGAGGAAGATAAGCTTGTTGAACAGTTTGACGAAATTGCAAACAGGCAAAAGGTGGATATCGTAATTTGCTTTGCAAACAGCCTTGACGGAAAGAGAACCTCGGATTATGCCGAAGCTCTTTACGAGAAACATAATTACGGCTACGGCGAAAACAAGGACGGTATAATGCTTCTTGTCAGCTTCGAGAACCGTGACTGGTATATCGCAACGAGAGGATATGCTATTCAGGCGTTTACCGATGCAGGAATTCAGTACATAGGCAATCAGATCAAGGGCGACCTCGGTGAGGAAAATTACTATGCTGCGGCGGAATACTTCGGACGTCTTTGCGACGAGTTCATAACCGATGCCAAGAACGGCAATGTATATGACGAACCGATGGGTGCTGTAGATGACGAAGACGACGGCTCTGTTTTGCCTCCGCCGGTATGGATTCTCATTTCAATAGCTGTAGGCGTTGTTATTGCATTTATCGTTGTCGGCAGCATGAAGAGGAAGCTTCATACGGTAAATATGCAGGCGGCGGCAAATAACTATCTCAAAAACGGCAGCCTCAATATAACCGAGAGCAACGATATATTCCTTTACAGCAATGTGACAAAAACCGCTAAACCGCAGGATAACGACAGCAACAGCGGTTCAGGCAGCAGTACGCATGAATCGTCGTCGGGTAATACCTACGGCGGTGGCGGCGGAAATTTCTGATACTGAGCATAAGCCTTAGGTATATAAAAAATATGCATGGACCCACGCAGCTTTACTACTGTGTGGGTCTGTTTGCATTGTTAATTCAAATTATGCTGGATATATTATTAAAGATGTATTATAATTATAGAAAAGATTTAACTGTTATTTGCACAGGAGTGATTTTATGCGAATGTACGATATTATTCATAAAAAACGCAACGGCGGTGAGCTGAGCGGCGATGAAATACGCTTCTTCGTCGAGGGCTACACGAACGGAAGCGTTCCCGATTATCAGGCGGCGGCTTTTTGCATGGCTGTTTATTTTCAAGGCATGACGGAAAAAGAAACGTCTGAATTAACGCTCGCAATGGCGGAATCGGGCGATCAAATCGACCTCAGCGGTATTGACGGTTTCACTGTCGATAAGCACAGCACGGGCGGCGTGGGGGATAAAACCTCATTGATTGTTGCCCCGATAGTTGCCTCGTGCGGCGGCAAGGTTGCCAAGATGAGCGGCAGGGGACTCGGACACACGGGAGGAACGGTCGATAAGCTTGAAGCAATTCCGAACTTCAGAACAGAATTAATCCCCGACGAGTTTATAAAGCAGGTCAACAATATAGGACTTTGCATCGTAGGCCAGACGGGCGAGCTTGCCCCGGCGGACAAGAAGCTGTACGCTTTGCGTGACGTTACGGCGACCGTTGAGAGCATACCCCTGATTGCCTCAAGCATAATGAGTAAAAAGCTTGCCGCAGGCTCAAAGGGAATTGTTCTCGACGTCAAAACCGGCAGCGGTGCATTTATGAAAACCTTCGAGGAGTCCGAAAACCTGGCAAAGAAAATGGTCTCTATAGGCAAATCGGCAGGCAGAAGCGTAACAGCAGTGATTACGAATATGGATATTCCGCTCGGCAATTCCGTCGGTAATTCGCTTGAGGTCATCGAAGCGATAAAAACGCTCAAAGGTGAGGGAGAAAGCGACTTGACGGATGTCTGTCTCACACTTGCGGCGCAGATGCTTTGCATGGTGACGGGTGAGGACGAAAAGGCTTGCTATGCAATGGCAAAGGGCGCAATAGATGACGGCTCGGCGCTCAATAAGCTTTGCGAAATGATTTCCGCTCAGGGCGGAAATGCAGGTGTTGTTGACGATTTTTCACTTTTTAAACAACCGAAGCATACTGTTGAAATATCTTCCGAGCGAGAGGGCTATATTGAGCATACAGATGCAGAAAAAATCGGGCTTGCGTCTGTAATCCTCGGCGCAGGACGTGAGAAAAAAGGCGACCCGATCGACTCGAGCGCAGGAATAGTCCTCAAAAAGAAAACAGGGGATCGTGTTGAAAAGGGAGATACGCTGGCGATATTTTACACCGACGATGAAAGTAAAATCGAAGAAGCGAAGCGAGAATTTTTTGAGGCTTTCACCTTCGACAATAAAAAGCCGCCTGCACAAAAGCTTATATATAGAATAATTAAATGAATAAATAAAAGCTGACCGTTTATGCTAATTCCGGAGGGGATTGTATGATAACGATCAGCTTTTATGATACCAAGCCGTACGACAGGGAGTATTTTAGTTTAATAAACGAGCAGTACGGCTTCACGATAAACTATTTTGAGACGAAGCTCAGCGCACGCACGGCAAAGCTTGCCGAGGGCTCTGATGCCGTCTGCGCTTTTGTCAATGACGATGTTTCCGCGCCTGCAATTGACGCTCTTGATAAGATCGGAGTTCGGTTAATTGCAATGCGCTGTGCCGGTTATAACAATGTCGATATTCTTTATGCCGACGGAAAAATTCCTATTGTCAGGGTTCCTTCTTATTCACCCCATGCGGTTGCCGAGCATGCCATGGCCTTGCTTTTGACATTAAACAGGCGAATCCACAAAGCATTTCTCAGAACAAGGGATTTCAATTTCAGCCTGAACGGACTGACCGGTTTTAATATGTACGGAAAAACGGTCGGCGTTATCGGAACGGGTAAAATCGGAGCGGCTTTTATTGATATCGCCCGCGGATTCGGAATGAGAATTCTTGCATATGATGTGTTTCAAAACAACGAATGGGTTGAATACGTGGACCTTGACACTCTGTTTAAAGAGTCGGACATGATTTCGTTACACTGTCCGCTCAATCCGTCGACAAGGCATATGATAAACGCGAGGAGCATTGACAAAATGAAAAAAGGCGTGTTCATCGTGAATACGTCGAGGGGAGCGCTTATTGACAGCGAAGCGTTGCTGTACGGCTTGCTCAATGAAAAAATCGGCGGTGCCTGCCTTGACGTTTACGAGGAGGAGTCGGAGCTGTTTTACAAGGACAATTCAACAGTGATAGTAAAGGACGATATCCTGACAAGGCTCATCTGTCTGCCGAATGTGATAGTGACCTCGCATCAGGGCTTTCTGACAGGGGAGGCACTGACGAATATTGCGGCGACAACGCTTGAAAATATCAGCGAATTTTTCGCCGACGGGTCGCTTGACAATCAAATTTTACTTGAAAATTCAAAAAAACTTGTTTAAAGTCCGCAAAGTAGGACTGTAAAAGTGAAAATAATCGAACAAATGTGTTGACAAATGCAAAAAATCTGTTATAATATGACTTGTAAAGAACAAACGTTCGGAAAATGTTCGGCTATATTCAGGAGGTTTTAATTATGACAACAGCATTTGCAATAAGGACTTTAATCGAGATAGCAGCAGTTTTATTTGTTATATTCGGAGTTTTACACGAGCAGAAGTTCATTGATTTTGAGGATAAGGTTATTCGCTTTATCGCAAAGAGAATATATCTTCGCAAGCGCAAGAAGGCAATTGCAAGAAAGCGTGCTGCTCAGCAGGTTCGCCGTCAGCGTGAGCGTGAGCTTGAGACACAGAGACGTGCGAAGATTTATCGCTATGTCGCTTAAAGCCGCTCTTATTCTTTAAGCGTATAATTCATCCTCAGTGTTTAGTTCTTAATTCAGGTAATCACCAGCCCGTTGTGCCGTGCTATGCGGTGCGGCGGGTTTCCTGTTTTGTAAAGAAATTATCTTTGAGCGTGGTCACTCCTTTAGGGTAGTGAATGAACGTCAGGTGGACGTTCAGAGCCGTAGCATGAACGAGCCGCGAGACGGTGTTGCGGTTTGTCTGTGACTGAATGGTTTTGTAAAGAGTTTGCTGAAATTTGAATAAACCCCTCCGACTTCGGCGCAAACCGTCGAAGCCACCTCCCCTGTATAGGAGGCAAGTTGCTTTTCTGCGCCGAAAGCGATTTCATTAAACTTTTTTGGTGCGATGTGGGCATCGCACATTACGATAAGTGCGGAGAATAAATGTTACGCAGATTTATGATTAGAGTACAATTCGTAGGTGTCGATGACCACATCGACCCAAGGTCAGAAAAAATTTAATCTCGGCGCCCCTGTATGGAAGCCGGCTGAGTGGTTTTTATAAAATCTTTTACAAGATTAAAAAAGAAAAAGGACGTGACCGAAGCCACGCCTTTTCCTGCCACACAAAAAATTTGTATACATAACCGTTTTGAATTAGCCTTATTTAATTATCTTACTTCTTTTAAGCTTGGGAGTGAAAAGCATAAGGAATGGGAATATCTCCAGCCTGCCAAGAAGCATATCGAGAATAAATACGACCTTTGAATACCAACTGAAATCGGAAAAATTGCCTGTCGGTCCGACTTCTCCGAGTCCGGGACCGATGTTGTTGAGCGTTGCGATAACTCCGGAAATATTTGTAACCATGTCCTTACCGTCGATTGAGACAATCAGCAGGGAAACAACAAAAACTACAACATAAATGAAGAAAAACACATTTGTTCCCGTTACTACCTCATCACTGATACGCTTGCCGTCCATTGTGATAACGCTCACGCTTCTTGGGTGAGCAAGGCGCTTTAGCTCTCGCCTTGCCGATTTGGCAAGAATGACAATTCTCGAAACCTTGAATCCGCCGCCGGTACTGCCTGCGCATGCACCCACGCACATAACGATGAGCATTACCGTCCTGCTGAAAACAGGCCATTTATCAAAATCGGTTGTTGCATAACCCGTAGTAGTCATTACCGAACTGACCTGGAATGCCGACTGATGAAGCGCCTCAAAGAACGAGCCGAACATATGCCGGATATTCAATGCAATCAGAATTATTGACGTTGCCATTATTCCTATGTAGGACTTGACCTCAACGTTTCTGAACGCTGCTTTCAGTTTTCCGCAGAACAGAAGAAAATAGAAGTTAAAATTGATACCGAAAAGCATCATGAAAACGCCGATTATTATCTGTGTGTATAGGCTGTAATCGGCAATGCTTGAATTGACGATAGCAAATCCGCCGGTACCTGCCGTGCCGAAGCTCAGCGTTGTACTTTCAAAGAACGAAAGTCCGCCGCAGCGAAGCAGAAGAATCTGCACGATCGTCATTATAACGTAGATTCCGTAAAGAATTCTCGCCGTGCTTTTTGATTTAGGCACAAGTTTTTCAACGTCCGGACCGGGGCTTTCCGCCTTCATAAGCTGAAGATTACCGCCGCCTTTTGCAAGCGGAAGAATCGCCATGATGAACGCAAGTGCGCCCATACCGCCTATCCAGTGAGTGAAGCTGCGCCAGAAAAGCATTCCCTTGCTCAGTGCTTCAACGTCCGTCAGTATGCTTGAGCCTGTTGTAGTGAAGCCTGAAACGACCTCAAAAACGGCATCGAGGTAATTCGGAATCTCCTTGCTGATGAAAAAGGGCAGAGCTCCAAAAAGACTGATAAGGATCCAGCCGAGCGAAACGATTGCAAAGCCGTCCATTGAAACGATCGTTTTGTCATGCGGTTTAAATCTGGTCATAACAAAGCCCGAAGCAACGGTCGCCGCTATCGTTATGAGAAAAGGAACAACATTTTCCTTATAATAAAGAGCAATCAATGTCGGCAAAAGGAGGAGTGCTCCCTCCGTGATAAGAAGAATACCTAAAACATAGGTTATCATTTTTTTGTTCATGGCGTCAGTCCTTAATGATATCGTCAAGATCGGAAAGACCTTGGATCGTAGTTACGACAACAACGGAATCGCCGACCTGAAGCATATCCTTACCTCGGGGGATGAAAACATTGCCCTTACGGTTAATTGAACCGATAATAACATTTTTGTGAAGAAGCAGATCCTCAAGAGAAGTGTTAACAATGTCACTTTCCTCGCTGACATGAAATTCCAATGCCTCAACCTTATTGTCGATTATTTTGTAGAGCGTCTCGACATTACTGCCGATGTTGTTCTTCTTTGCACGGACGTGCTGAAGAATCTGACTGGCTGTTATGAATTTGGGATATATAACACTGCCGATGTCAAGTGAGCGCACAACCTCATTGAAAGACGTTCTGTTGATTTTTGCAATTGTTTTTATATTGGGAACAACCTTTTTGGCAAAAAGAGAAAGAATAAGATTTTCCTCATCAAAACCTGTCAGGCAGCATATTGCGTTTGCGTCACGCAAGCCCTCCTCCATCAACAGAGCGCGGTTTGTTCCGTCTCCGCATATGATGTTTGCTTTCGGAAGAAGGTAGCTGAGCTCTTCAGCGGTTTTTGGATTGCTTTCAACAATCGTCGTATCCATATTAAGGCGGCACATTTCCGTTGCAAGATAATGACCGATTTTGCCGCCGCCGATAATCATTGTCTTTTTCACAGAGTTAACGGGCAAGCCGATCTCCTTAAAAAATATCGGGGTTTCGTTGGGCGAAACGAGCACGGCAACAACGTCATTTTCTTCAATTACGGAATCGCCGAACGGGATAAAAATCTTGTTTTCGCGTTCAACGGCACAGGCAAGAGCTCTCGCTTTAAGTCCCGAGAATGAATCTTTGACCGCCTGACCGCAGAGAGTGCAGTTTTTAGTAGCTGTAAAGCTTACAATATTGATTTTACCCTTTGCAAAGGTATCAATATTCTTTGCCGACGGGTATTTGAGAATACGGAGAATTTCCTCCGCCGCTTCTTTTTCGGGATTGATTACCATTGAAAGACCGAGACTGTCTTTTATAAGACGAACGTCCTCATAATATACGTGATTTCTGACACGTGCAATTGTACCGTTTGCTCCGAGTTTTGTTGCGAGCAGACAGCAAAGCAGGTTGATTTCATCGCTTCCTGTGAGGGCGATAACAAGATCGCTTTCCTCAACGCCTGCCTCGGAGAGAACCTTGCGAGAAGCTCCGTTACCGTGCACGGCGATTACGTCAAGATTATTTAGAACCGCATTAAGAACTTTTTCATTGGTGTCGACAATGGTTACGTCGTGATGCTCGTTTGAAAGCTGATCTGCAACAGTAAAACCGACCTTGCCGATTCCGACAACAATAATTTTCACTCAATTTCTGCCTTTCATAGAATTGTATAGTTATTTATTGGTTGTATCTCACAATTGAGATATGTAAATTAAGTACAGATCTTTTTGATATATATGACTTAAATAGATTCGGAAAAGAGGGGAGCCGTAAGACAAATAATATGACCTTAGATTTGGAAGCATTTTTGTAAAGATTTATAGTCGCCGAGAACAAGAAGAGTTACATCATTATTGAGTAAAGTCTCAGATGAGATAGCCATGTCGATATTATTATTCTTTTTGATGCCGATAATATTAAGATTGTATTTGCGTCGAACATCAACTTGACCAACGGTTTTTCCGTACCACGATTTTGGCACTTCAACCTCACAAATTGCGTGCAAATCGTCAACTTCAATGAAGTCCAAAATGTGATCTGCCGTAAATCGTATGGCAGCCCATTCCGCAACCTGTTTTTCGGGATAAACTACGTTATCGGCTCCGTTTCTGAGAAGAAATTTCGCCTGAACATCCCGTTCGGCACGGGATATGACTTTTTGAGCACCGAGCTCTTTGAGCAACGATGTAGTTTCAAGTGAGCTTTGAAAATTGTTGCCTATAGCCACGATGCAGAGGTCATAGTTATTCACACCGAGCGATCTGATAAATTGTTCGTTTGTGCTGTCGCCGATCTGGGCATTTGTGACGTACGGAAGAATATCGTTGATTCTTTCCTCATTTAAGTCAACAGCCATAACCTGATGATCAAGACGGTTGAGATCCATAGCCATATGTCTTCCGAAACGGCCGAGACCGATAAGTAAAACGTTCTTCATGTATGATCCTCCTTTATCCTACGGTGATATGCTCTAAGGGGTATTTTGAAATATTTTTCTTTGTATTGGATATTGCGGCATATATCAGAGTCAAGCCTCCGACTCTTCCGCAGAACATTAAGAGTATTAAAATCAGTTGAGAGAATAAACCTAATTCCGGCGTTATGCCAAGTGTTAATCCGACTGTTCCTATTGCAGATGACGTTTCAAACAGACATTTTAAAAAAGGTATTTTCTCTGCCGTGCTTATGGCTACGGCACCTGTAAATGAAAGAACCAAATACATGATCAGTATTGTTGATGCGTTTTTTACAACCTGATTATCAATTCTTCGTTTAAAAAAATGGGAGGAATCTTTGCGACCGAACGTTGCCAAAGAATTGGCAATGAGAACTGCGACGGTTGTCGTTTTAATACCGCCGGCTGTTGAGCCCGGAGAACCTCCGATAATCATAAGAACTATCATTGTTGCAATGGAAGGTTCTTGCAGCGCGGTTAAATCTACAGTATTGAATCCGGCTGTTCTTGTTGTAACCGACTGAAAAAGAGAAGAAAGAATTCTTTGTTTTATCGGAAGGTTATTCAAGTCAAAAAAGAAAAAATATAAAGCCGGAACAATTATAAGTATCGCCGAAGTAATAAGGATAACCTTGCTTTGCATACGGTATCGCCGGAAGTGAAGCTTATTTGTATAAATATCCTCCCATGTCAAAAATCCGATACCGCCGATTACAATAAGAAATATAACGGCAAGGTTAATAGAAGTGCAGTTTACGTACTGCGTCAGAGAAACATATTTCGAAGCGTCTGTTCCCAAAATATCAAATCCGGCATTGCAAAAAGCCGAGATCGAATGAAAAACAGCAAGCCAAACTCCTTTGACCCCATAATCCTTGCAAAGAACAGGCATCATTATTACAGCGCCGCTTAATTCGAAAATAAGCGTTGCTTTTAAAACGAAGCCTGTAAGGCGAACGATACCGCCGATCTTGGGCGCCGCAATAGCTTCCTGCATCGTGCTGCGTTGCATAAGGGAAATCTTGCGCCCTGAAAGAAGGGCAAAAGATGCGGCGACGGTAATAACGCCGAGACCGCCTATTTGAATAAGAATCAGTATAATTGCCTGACCGAATGTTGACCAATAACTTCCGGTATCATGAACAACAAGTCCCGTGACGCATACCGCGGAAGTCGCAGTAAAAAGAGATTCGTTAAAAGGAGTCACTTTTCCGGAAACCGAGGATATCGGGAGCATCAGCAACAAAGAACCGATAATAATTATCAAAAAGAATCCTAAAAAAATACTTTGAAATGTTGTTAGATGCTTTTTGAAACGAATATTATGAAACATTTTAAGTCTGAGTGAAACAAGACATTGACTGTTTCACAACCTCCTTTCAGCTAAAAGGCTGAATTCAATGTAATTTTATACTTTGCGTAATGATATTGTCAATAGATTTTTTTTACAAATACAGCAGGACTAATTTATCTAATAATGCCAAAAATAAATAAATCCATAAAAAATCAGGTACAGAAAACTGCACCTGATATCTGGTGCGGATAACAGGACTTGAACCTGCACATCAGAAGATATTGGATCCTAAATCCAACGCGTCTGCCAATTCCGCCATATCCGCAAATATCGGTGCTATTATAGCACTTTTACGGTAAAAGTCAATATCTTTCGCTTTTCTGTATTTACGTTTCACGGAATAATGACAAAAACAGTAAAATTTTGTTTACAATTTAACCTCGTTGTGATATAATCATAAAGATATTGTACATAAAGGGGTATTTATATGAAGATTTCAGAAATTGTAGTTTTTGTCATCTATCTCTTGTTTATGCTCGGAATAGGCTTCTATTTCTTCTTCAAGAGTAAGGATGGCTCCGAAAAGACCTATTTTCTCGGCGGCAGACAGATGGGCGCTTGGGTAACGGCTCTTTCGGCAGGCGCATCCGACATGAGCGCATGGGTTCTCATGGGTCTCCCGACCTCAATCTATGCTCTCGGTCTCGGTCAGGTTTGGATTCCCGTCGGACTTGCGATAGGTTACACGATAAGCTGGATTGTGGAAGCTCCGAGACTGCGCCGCTTCTCTATCGTTGCTAACGATTCAATCACGATTCCGCAGTATCTCACAAACAGATTCCTTTCAAAGTCAAAGGCTTTGCAGGTCATCTGCGCTGTTGTTTTCCTCGTCGCTTACACGGTTTATGCCGCATCAAGCGTTAAGGCCTGCGGAACACTTTTCCATACGGTTATCGGTATTAAGGAAAGCACGGCTATGTATATAGCAACGGTTATTATCGTCGGCTATACCTTCCTTGGCGGCTTTAACGCCGTTTGCTGGACGGACTTTTTCCAGGGTATGCTCATTCTTGCGGCTATGCTTATCGCTCCGATTGCCGCAGCATCGGTTCTTACTCTTTCGGACACAGCGGTTGTCGCTCAGCAGAGTCCGGGCTTCTGGAACGCTTTTGCCAACTGGAAAGACATAGCATCCGGTCTCGGATGGGGTCTCGGTTACTTCGGTATGCCGCATATCATAATCAGATTTATGTCTCTTAAGTCTCAAAAAGATCTTAAGAAGTCGGCTAAAATCGGTATTTCATGGACTGTTCTCATCGTTATCTTTGCTGCGCTTATCGGCATCATCGGACGTCTTGCATTTGGCTTTAACGAGGAGATCAATGAAGGCTCACTTGTATTTATTACAATGGTTCGTAAGATTTTCCCGGGCGTTATTTCGGGCATTCTTCTTTCAGCGGTTCTTGCCGCTTCGATGAGCACGGCGGACAGTCAGCTTCTTGCTGCCGCGTCCTCATTCTCTGCCGACGTTTATCAGCCCGTTATCAGGAAGAACAAGGCAAGCGACAAAGAGATGCTTTGGTCCGGCAGAATTGTTGTTCTTGTAATCGCCGTGTGCGCTCTCCTTATTGCATCAAACCCGAGCTCCGGCTCAATTATGTCGCTCGTTTCAAACGCATGGGGCGTTTTCGGTGCGGCATTCGGACCGGCTATTATGCTCAGCCTTTTCTGGAAGCGCTTCAATTTCGGCGGTGCTGTTGCCGGAATCGTTGTCGGTGCAGTTGTTGATATCTGCTGGCTTGCGTTCCTTTCGGATATCGGTATTTATGAAATCATTCCCGGTTTTGTTGCAAGCATGATTGCGGCTGTTGTCGTAACGCTTATCACAAAGAAGCCGAGTGAGGATATCGAAAAGCTCTATGACAATTCCGTTGCTTATACAGAGTAACAGTGAACAAAAAATGAGGGGCTGTCGCATTTAGCGACGGCCCCTTTTTGAAAGCTCTTAAACGTTGTATTCGTTGTTTGAATAGGCTGTTTTTACATTTACTCCTTCGATTCTGCCGATTTTGCCTGCGAGAGAGTTGATTATATCCTGCGGAGCGTCAAGCGCAACGCTGATGATGTTGATATCATGCTTTGTGTAGGGCAACCCCATTCTGCCAAGGATATATTCACGATAGTCGTGAAGAACGGTATTAAGCTGCTCGGCGTTTTCTTTTGATTCAAGTATGATTGCCATAACTGCGACACGTGTTTTCATAATGTACCTCCGTATTTAGCTTTTGTACTGTTTGTTTTGTACATAAAAATTATAACAGAATTGGAATTATCCGTCAATATGTTTTCCTTTATTTCGTCTGTTATGTAAGACGAATAAAATACTTGACAAATCGGTAAAGCAAGGTTAAAATATTTGCGAAAAAGATTTACGACTCATATTATAAAATAAAAGGCAATGACGTCTTTAAGGGTATTTTGCGCCCTTAAAGACTTTTTTGTTTTCAGGGGGCGTCAGCAATGAAATTTACAAAAATGCAGGGACTCGGCAACGACTATGTTTATGTTTATTCAAAAAGAGAACCCGAAAATCCGGAGGATCTTTCTATTAAGCTTTCCGATCGCCATTTCGGCATCGGCTCAGACGGTATGATTTGGATTTTACCGTCGAATATTGCCGATTTTAAGATGAGAATTTTCAATGCCGACGGCAGTGAAGCGATGATGTGCGGCAACGGAATCAGATGCGTCGGAAAATATGTCTACGATAAGGGCTTGACTAAAAAAACAAAAATAACCGTTGAGACTCTTTCGGGAATCAAAACCCTTGATTTAAAAATCGAAAAGGGCAAGGTCGATTCCGTTTCGGTCAACATGGGTAAAGCAGATGCGGGTCTTGTAAACAGAATTGAGGTCTGCGGTAAGGACGTTGAATATATACCGGTTTCGGTCGGTAATCCTCACGCCGTAGTCTTTGTTGACGATATCGGTCAGGCGGAAATAACAACTGTCGGCCCCGCTATGGAGCACAGCGACAGATTTCCTGACGGCGTAAATGTTGAATTTGTTCAGGCGATTTCCGAAAATAAGCTGAGAATGAGAGTTTGGGAGAGAGGAAGCGGAATAACAATGGCGTGCGGCACAGGCTCATGTGCAACGGTTATGGCGGCAATTTCAATCGGTCTTTGCCGCAACAATGCCGATGTTGCCGTTGAGCTTGACGGCGGAACGCTCATAATAAATATTGCCGAGGATAATACAGTCACGATGACAGGCCCGGCAAGAATATCTTTTGAAGGCGAGGTAAATATATAATGAAGCCGAATATGCATTATACGGAGCTTAAGGACACATATCTTTTCAACACTATTTACAGAAAGACTGACGAATATCTTGCCGCTCACCCGGGCGAACACGTTTTGAAGCTAGGTGTCGGCGATGTTTCATATCCGCTTTGTAAAAAGGTCATAGAAGCCTTGCATGAGGCTGTTGACGACCAGTCAAGGATAGAAACCTTCCACGGCTATATGCCCGAGCACGGCGCAATGTTTCTCCGTGAAGCGATTGCGAAGTATTATTCGAGTTGGAATGTTGACATGACGACCGACGAGGTTTTTGTTTCAAGCGGCGCATGCGATGATTTAGGCGATTTGCTTGAGATGTTTGACCGTGACAACACGGTTCTTGTAATTGAACCTGCCTACCCCGAATACGTTGACACAAACCTGCTCTACGGCAGAAAGGTCATTCATTTACCGGCAGGCGAGGGGGACGGATTTTTACCGCTTCCCGACGAGAGTATCGACGCAGATATAATTTACATCTGCTCCCCGAACAACCCGACGGGTTCGGCTTATACACGTGAAAAGCTCAAAAAATGGGTCGATTATGCAAATAAAAAAGACGCCGTAATTCTCTACGACGCTGCTTATGAAATATTTATCGAGGAGGATGACGTTCCCCATAGTATTTACGAGATTGAGGGTGCGGATACCTGTGCCGTCGAGGTTTGCTCATTCTCAAAAACGGCAGGCTTCACGGGCACGAGAGTAGGCTATACGATCGTTCCGTCAAAGCTTGAGCGTATGGGCGTGAACCTCAATGCACTTTGGTCGAGAAACCGTGAGACAAGAACAAACGGTATTTCTTATATTCTGCAAAAGGGTGCTTCGGCTGTGTTTACTCCAGAAGGACAGAAGCAGATCTACGAGAGTATTTCGGTCTACAAAAAGAACGCAAAGGTTATCATGGATGCTCTTGACAAGTGCGGATTTTGGTACGTCGGCGGTAAGAATTCCCCTTATGTTTGGATGAAGTGTCCGAACAATATGGGTAGCTGGGAATTTTTTGATTATCTTCTTAACGAGCTTCAAATTGTCGGAACACCCGGCGTCGGCTTCGGCTCATGCGGTGAGGGCTTCCTCAGACTTTCCGCTTTCGGTGACCCCGACGATACAAAAGAAGCGGCAAAGAGAATCGTCGAGCATTTTGCGAAGTAATTATTCAGAAAAAGATAGACTAAAATATAACAGGCTGTATCAGCAGATCAATGCCGATACAGTCTGTTGCTTTGTTATTCTTCGTCGCTGTCAAACGAGCCTTTTCCGATATCAAACCAGAATTCGACGCCGCCCTCAGCATTGTTGACACCGCACTGCTCGGAGTGAGCGTCCTGAATTCCTTTTACTATTGAAAGTCCGAGCCCGAAATGTCCCTCGTTTCTCATTCTTGCCGCATCGTGGCGGTAGAAGCTGAACCAAAGCTTTTCAAGAACATCATCGGGGATATTGTCGCCCGAATTGAAAACAAAAATCCTGTAGGAAAGTCCGACATCCTCAGAGCGGATGCGGATAATTTTCGGGTCGCCTCCAATATAGGAAATTGCGTTTGAAATAAGATTGTTTAAAACAAACGGAAGCTTCTTCAAATCCGCCTTTCCTATTATTTGCTTGTGAATGAGGTTTTCAACTTTAATCCCGTGCTTTTTGAACACAATTGAATGGGAAGCAAGGTCGTCCGCAATAAAATCGGTGATTGAGAAGTTCTCATAGTTGAGAGAATCCGAGTTTTGCTGGATATTCGAAAGACTCATCATGCTAACAACAAGGTCGTTCATTCTTGTACATTCGTCGATTATGGTATCGCAGTATTCGTTGATCGTTTCCTTATCGTCAAGCGCATATTTTGCTCCCTCTGCATAGCCCTGGATAATAGCTATCGGTGTTTTCAGCTCATGGGATGTGCCGGCAATAAAATCCTCGCGGTATTTTTTCTCAAGCTCTTTTTCGTGAAGCTGTTCGAGCAGAAATTCCGACCTTTCGGCAAGCTTTTCCTTGGTTATCATCCATGATGAATACATGGCGTTGATGCTTTCGATGGAAGCGTCAACCTCGGTATTAACACTTTTTCCGCCTGAAGGAATTCTGAGATTGGGATCGTCCTCAACCGCCATTCGCTGCGTGATCTCGGTGATTTTTTTGATCGGTCTTGTAATCTGTGTTACATAGAAATAAACAACGATGCTTACGGCAATAAACACAACGAGTATGATAAGTCCCATTGTTATGCTGACGGTTCTTGCCTGCTGTTCAATCGTAGAAAATGGAACGGCTGCAACAATCTGCGTTGACGTTTTTCTGCCGGGAGCCGCAAGGACATAGAACTCATATGTGTTGTTGAGATTTTTCAGCTTTCCGACATAGCTTCCGTCCCCGTATTTTCTGTCAATTTCAAAAATTCCGTCTCTGAAACCGACAAATGAAGTGGTGCTTTGACTGTAGGATCTTTTTCCTTCGCGGTCATAGAAACTGTCATAGGCGAATTTAGTGTAAATAATCCGAGAGTATTCGTCATCCTTGTCACCCGGGTCTTTGCTGTATACCTCAATGAAAACAGAAAGCTTTCGCTCGATTTCTTCAACGCTGTGGGTGACATTGTCGGTCCTTGTAACATCAATAAGCTTAACCTCATCGACCGCATCACGGAGATTTGAAAGCGTCATTCCTGTGATGATGTTGGTATAAAGCGAGGTTGAAGTCAGCAGGATAACGCAGAGAATAACCATGAATATGAGCACAAATTGAAGAAATACCTGTGCTTTCATGTTGCGGACAAGCGGCTTGTCCTCTGCATTCTTCGGAGGACTCAAATCAGTTCACCTCAATTTTATAACCTATGCCGTAAATTGTTTTAAGATGATTTGATCCCCATACGCCGAGCTTGCCGCGCAAACGTGCAACATGAGAATCAACGTTTCTTGTGTCGCCGACATAATCATAGCCCCAGATATCATCGAGGAGCTGTTCTCTTGTATATACTCTTCCTCGGCTTGAAATAAGCTTCTCAAGAATATTGTATTCCTTCAGCGTAAGCTCGACAGGTTTACCGTCAATTGTAACCTGATGAGCGTCATTGTTGATGAGCAAGCCGTCAAGGGAGATTATGTCCTTATCCGTTCTTACCTTACCCGAAGCCGAACGCTTGAGAAGAACGTCAATTCTTTTCATGAGAACCGCAAGACTGAACGGCTTTGTAACATAGTCGTCGGCGCCTGCGTCAAAGCCCATAATCTGATCGTATTCGGCACTTCTTGCCGTGAGGAGGATAATGGGAACAGAAGAGGTCTTGCGAATCTGACGGCAGATTTCCCATCCGTCAACCTCAGGAATCATGATATCAAGAAGATAAAGATCGATTTTTTCATCAGAATTGAAAATATCGAGGACCTCACGACCGGTGCTTGCCTCAACGGGGGTGTGACCCGAACGTCTGAGAAAATCACAGACCAGTCTGCGAAGCTTGCTTTCGTCGTCTGCAATAAGAATTTTTGCCATGTTTACCACTCCTGTTTCAGTTTAATATTATTCTGCTTCTTTTGAAAGCTCTTTTATTGATTTATCCACGGACTTTTTGTAGCGTTCCTGTATTTTTTCAGTCCATTTGTCAAGCGTTTCTCTCGCTTCTTTGATATCGGTAACAATGATGTTTCCCGTTCCGTTAAGTATGGTTTTGCACATTTCCGCAGTACCGTCAACTCCGTCGACGAGGAAAATAATGCCGTAATCGTTCAGAGTTTCAACCAGCTCGGGTGTAATTTGCGAATTGTCCAAAACAAGTCCCGACGCACCCTTTTCTTCAAGAATATCGGGTCTTTTGAATTTGCCGCTTTTAACTGACGCAAGCTCATCGGAGCCGAATGTGTAGTCAAGCAAAATGGGAATTATTGTATCGTCCGAGCTTATGAGATCATATCGGTCGGAATCAATGCCGATGAGAAACAGCCTGTCAAGCATATTATAGCTCACGGCAAGGGTGTTAAGCTTTGAAATGTCCGAAAGCTGAACAATGTTGAGATAAATCCCGATTTTCCTGAATTTATCCTCGCTCATCGCCTTGAAAAGCTCCTCAACGGTTTCGGCACTGTCGGCATTTGAATAGTTATCGGTGATTACGGGCGTTCCGTCCTTGCGAAAACAAAGGTCAACAATAACCGCATTTGCGCCGAGTCTTACGCTTTCCTTAACGCCGGCAACGGAGTTTTTCTTACCGCCGATCTCACTGCATCGGGAGATGAGGGAAATGTTATCAACATTTTTTATATCCTCTTTCATATATCCCGATACGGAATTGTGCCTTAAAAGAGGAATAAGGATTATTGTCGTGACAACGGCTATCGCTATGACCGCCGAAATAATGACAATTCCTTTTTTCTCAGCCTTCAATCAAACTCCTCCTGTATATCTCATCAACGCAAGCGTTCATTTCGTCCAAATGCTTCTCTATGTCCTCAACGAGCTTGAACTGTGTCCTGCATCTGACAAGATTATGCTCGGGATAATCGGTTTTGAAATATGTATCTCCGTTGAGATAATCGGTTAGAAATCTCACTCCGCATTCAAGGGTCATAAGCTTGGCAGAGAAGGCAAGGTTTGCAATCTCCTCATTGTTGAGAGCATGTCCGGCTTCGGAAAGGAAACCCTCTGTATAGCTCTTGAAAAGAGCAATATCAAGACCGTATTTATCGAGATCCTGCTCGTTCTCGTCCGATGTTACGGCGCCGGAGCGGATACTGTCGCCAAAGTCATAGAGAGAAAGACCGGGCATGATTGTGTCGAGGTCGATAACGCAAATAGCCTCGTTTGTGATGCTGTCAAAAAGGACGTTGTTTATTTTTGTGTCGTTATGAGTTACTCTCATCGGTATTTTGTCCTCAGCGGCAAGGTCAACAAGCTTTGAAGCGTCCATTTCACGGTCAAGAGCAAATGAAAGCTCGTTTTTAACGCTTTGAAGTCTGCCGGAAAGGTTATCTTTAACAGCCTTTTTCAGTGCCTCATATCTTGAAGGAGTGTCATGGAAATGGGGGATAGTCTCAAAAAGATTCGCGGCAGGGTAGTCCGAGAGCATATTTTGAAATTTACCGAAAGCCTTGCCGGAACGGAAAGCCTTGATTTCGGAATCGATTTTGTCGCATGTATAGCATTTTCCGATATATTTATAGCTTCTCCAGCAGCCGCCGTTTTCATCGCGGTAATAGGGCGTATTTTCTTTGGTATAAAGAAACGTCAGAGTTTCCCGTGCCGCATTTCCGCCCGAAAGATTTATCTTATTGCGGAGAAAGCCCGTTACATTCATAATATTTGACATAAGCTCGTCAGGCTTTTTGAATACATTCGTATTTATTTTTTGCAGAACATATTGAAAGTCCTGATTTCCGTCTGAAAAGGTGAGCATATAGGTCGAGTTAATAAGACCGGTATCGGTTGACTTGATGCTTACCGGCTCGCCGCTGAACGGAAAAGTGTCAATTATATTTTTCAAGGACGATGCCTCGATCTCCTTCATAAAAAAACTCCTAACAATTATTACAATATGGCACACTAACCATTATTTGATTTATTATATACTTTTTTATCATTTTAGTCAATGATTTTTGCAGGCAAAATATTCAGTTGCTTTTTTTGAAGTAATATGATATAATGATAAAAAATTTACGGAGGTTCAGAAGAAGAGATGGAAAACAAAGGAAGAAAGACCAGGCTGATCTCAATCATCTGTGTTCTCACGCTCATTATTCTTACTATATTACCCGGCTGTAACTTTATCGGTCAGACTAAGAAAAATGACGGAGCCGCAGAGCCTGTGATCGACCAGATGGGCAATCAGCTTTGCTGCCCTGTATGTCAGTCAACGAATATTAAGGACAACGGCGACGGTACATATACCTGTAACGACTGCGGCAAGCAGTGGAAATATGATCAGACCGTCAATCAGATCGATGTTATCGACCAAAACGGTAACACAATAGGTACGCTTGATACAAACGCAGGCTATGTCGGCGGAGGAACAGGCGGCAGCGGCAACAGCGGCGGCAGCTACACTCCGAGCAACGGCGGCAGCTCAAACGGAGGCTCGAACAGCGGCTCAAACGGCGGCTCGAACGGCGGCAATTCGTCAAACAATAAGACGGACAAAACAAAGTTTGATTATAAGCAGTTTGCAAAGGATCTCAACGCAAGCCTTAAGCGTTTTTCACAGTCGCTCAAATTCAAATATGACCCGGAAACCGACAGCTGGACGGTTGTAGGTCCGGACGGAAAGGATACCGGTCTTTTCGGATTTAAGTATAGCAATAAGGATCAGGTTTTCTATACCGCTGAGGACGCATGGCAGAGAAACTTCGGCTTTGAGGAGACATACGATAATGTTTCCGGTGCAGGCGCAATTTCCTATGACACCATCCGTGTTAAGTTTAACTACAACAACAAGGAATGGATGATGCAGTACTGGAAGGGTCAATACGGTCTTGTGCTCATCGGTGCGGAGCTTGGCCTTTACAACCGTGACCCCGGCTCTACAAACAGCACATATTACAACTGTGTAACGGATGCTGAGAAGCTCAACATGAGCGTTAAGGTTTACAGGCAGGATGCAGACGATCAGAATAAATACAATCTTTTATTCCAGAGATCGCCGACAACAACATGGTGGCTCACGGGCTTCACCCCCGGAACACTCAGCGTAGGCAGCTATGTTGTAAATCCGGATCAGACGGCAAAGTTAAGGGCTGAGTATGTAATCAATTTCCAGACCGCTGAGCAGGCTCAGGCATTTATCGGCGGACTTGAGAAAACAACAACGATAGAACACAACTCTCCGAAGAGATCAAGAAGCATTAAATTTGTGGGACTTTCGGTTGCAGAGTACGAGAAGTCTTCAAGAAGCGCAAAATATGCGGTAGGCGAGAACGGCAAGACCGTTTATATGTCTTGGAGATAAGAGGCTGAGCAATGAAAAGATTTGTTTCTTTGACACTTGTTGTTTTAATTGGCTTGTTTATGCTCTCGTCATGCGGAATGACGGCGAACGATGAAGCAAACGCAAGCACGATAATTGCAAACTACAGCATCAAGAACGGTGACGATAAGAATTTTATTGTTGAGGTTCAGGATCTCGGCGGCGTATATAAAGAGCTTTACGATAAGGACGGCTTGTATATCAAGTTCATCGGCGGTAAGGATAAAATATATGATGCCAACGGAAATGAGCTGACCCGTGAGGATCTCACCATAGGAGCAACGCTTGAAATCTCCTACGACGGAAAGCTCGCAAAGAACAATCCTAAAACGATCAAAGCATATAAGGTCACTGTCATAGGCTGAATAATATTAAAAAGACCGGCACGTTCGTGTCGGTTTTTTATTTGCAGATTTCCTTGAGCCGAAGTTAGAATCAATTCATACGAATTGTGCTCTAACCGAATTTCTGTGTAAAAACATTCTTTTGCACTTACCATATAGTGCAATGCCCATATTGTATCTTGAAATTAAATCTAACTTAAATTATTTTTGAAAATTCAGCTTTTTGTAAGGGCAACCATTTGTCATTCGCGTTAATTTCAGCTGACTTTGCGGACATGCAATACACAAAGCTACATACTATTTTCACTCTTCACTTTTATCTTGAATCAACCCCTCAGTAACGGATGAGCCGTGAAAGCTCACACTAAAGGGCAAGCGAACGGTTTTGAAGAGGAAGCCTGACAAGGTGTCAGCGAAAACAAAAAATCCCCTGCCGAAGCAGGGGATACATTTTATATTGATGAAATTACATCATGCTTGCAACTTCTGCTGCAAAATCATCGTTTCTCTTTTCGATTCCTTCGCCCTTCTCAAAGCGAACAAAGCTTACAGCCTTGATGGAACCGCCGAGCTTCTTGGCTACGTCTGCGATGTAGCCTGCAACGTTACCGTCGAAGAGGTCTGTGCGAACAAATGCCTGCTCGAGAAGGCAAACTTCCTTGAGCTGCTTCTTCATACGTCCGTCAACAGCGCCGGCGAAGATCTTGTTGGCAACGATCTCGTCCTTGCTTGCCATAGCGAGCTCAACGAGTGTTGCAACAGCCTTGTCTGAAAGGAAGTTGAAAAGGAACTTGTTGTTCTTCTGCTCCTCATAGGCTGCAAGATCCTCATCTGAGAAAAGCTTGCCGTCAACTGCCTTAGCAAAGAGGCTGTTAAGAATCGGCTTCGGAAGAGTGTCAGGCTTGTTGAGTGAGCTGTCGATTGTGATCGACTTCATCTTAGCAAGCTCATCGTCGGAGATGCAGTCCTTGCTGAGATACTCGGGATTCATAGCTGCGATCTGCATTGCAACGTTCTTGCCCATATCCTTGAACTCTGCATTGCCGGCAACGTCTGTGTCAAATTTTACAAGTACGCCTACTGCGCCTGCGCCGTGGATGTAGGATGCAATGTCACCCTCAACTCTTACAAAACGGCGAACCTTCATGTTCTCACGGATTGTAAGGAAAAGCTCCTGAACAGCGTCGGCAACTGTCTCGTCGCTGCCCGAAAGGGTCATAGCAAGGAGAGCGTCAACGTCTGCCGGATTCTTCTCGGCAACTGTAACGGCAATCTTATTTGCAAGCTCAACAAACTTCTCGTTCTTTGCAACGAAGTCTGTCTCGCAGTTAACTTCTACCATTGAAGCAACCTTGGCTGCCTCGTCATAATATGCAACAACAACGCCCTCGGCTGCGATACGGCCTGCCTTCTTGGCTGCGGAAGCAAGACCCTTCTCGCGAAGCACGTCTACTGCCTTGTCCATGTCGCCGTCTGTCTCTGTAAGAGCCTTCTTACAGTCCATCATGCCTGCTCCGGTCTTCTCACGGAGAGCCTGAACGTCTTTAGCTGTAAAATTCATGATAATTCCTCCTGATTTAAAATTTCGGCGGAATATAGTATTCCGCCGTTAAATTTGTTCTGATTATTCGGCAGCAGCTTCCTCGGCAGCTTCTTCTGCCGGAGCTTCCTGCTCACCCTGACGACCCTCAATAACAGCGTCGGCCATAGCGCCTGCGATAAGGCGAACGGCACGGATAGCGTCGTCGTTTCCGGGAATAACATAGTCGATCTCGTCCGGATCACAGTTTGTATCTACAATAGCAACGATTGGAATACCGAGCTTGTGAGCTTCCTGAACTGCGATTCTCTCCTTGCGCGGGTCAACAATGAACATAGCAGCCGGCTGCTTCTTCATGTTAACGATACCGCCCATGAACTTCTCGAGCTTTTCGATTTCAAGCTTGAGCTTGATAACTTCCTTTTTCGGGAGAAGATCGAATGTTCCGTCGGCTTCCATCTTCTTGAGCTGCTCAAGTCTCTTGATTCTTCTCTTGATTGTGTTGAAGTTTGTGAGCATACCGCCGAGCCAACGTGCATTAACGTACGGCATACCGCAACGGATAGCTTCTTCCTTAACGGAATCCTGAGCCTGCTTCTTTGTGCCTACGAAAAGAACATCGCTTCCGTCAGATGCAACGTCACGAACGAAGAGGTAAGCTTCCTCAAGCTTCTTGACTGTCTTCTGAAGGTCGATGATGTAAATTCCGTTACGCTCTGTGAAAATGTACTGAGCCATTTTCGGATTCCATCTTCTTGTCTGGTGTCCGAAGTGAACACCTGCTTCGAGTAACTGTTTCATTGATACTACTGGCATAAATAAATCCTCCTTAGTTTTGCCTCTGCAAGGCTTGATATCCGAACATTTCATGCGAAATGCACTCCGAATAAAACACCTTACATGCGTTTTGCCGTAAAAGTATATCACATAGAATCGGCTATTTCAAGAGTTTTTTATGATTTTTTTGATTTATTCGGAAAAATTTATGCTGTCGGCTATTTTTTTGAATACGGGAGCGCAGTCATAGGAACCCGAAGCACCGCCCTGTTTCATGATTACTGCAATATATTGAGGCTCGTCGGCAGGAAAACATCCGCCGAACCATGTGTTGCATATTTCATTACCGTCTTTGTCAAAAATGCCCGTTTGTGCCGTTGCTGTTTTGCCTGCGGCGGAAAAACGTTCGGGACGGGCAGGGGAGGCATTACCGTTTTCAACGACCGAGGTGAGCATTTTCAGCAGGATACAACTTGAATCTTCACTTATAGCAACGGTCGGATATTTCTTTTTATGCTTTGTTTCGAGCCCGTTACGGTCGGTCACGGCTTCGATAAGATAAGGTTCTCTGTATTTGCCGCCGTTCGCAACGGCACTGAGCATTTGGGCGATCTGCAACGGAGTTGCGGTGAAGCTGCCCTGACCGAATGAAAAATTTGCCAGTGAGGCTGGATTTTGCAAGTCTCTCGAGGTCGGAAGAATTCCGCTTTCGGAGTAAATTCCTTCGGCAAGCTTGCAGCCTTGTCCGAAACCGAAAAGTGATGCCGTTTCTCCGATTCTTTTTGCGCCGAGCTTTCGACCGAGGTTTATGAAATATGTGTTGCAGGAAACCTCAAGCGCTTTTTGCAGATCCATCTTTCCGTGGGCGGTGTTGCTGCTGCAACCGAATTTGACATTGCCGATATTGCAGGAGCCTGTGCAGGTGTATTGAAAATCAGAAAATCCGTTTTCAACGGCGCTTGCGGCGACGGCGACCTTGAAGATAGAGCCGACGGCAAAGCTCTCAAGCGCACGGTTCAAAAGCGGCGAGCTTTCGGAATCGAGATAATCGGAAACCCTGTACGGGTCATAGCTCGGGCGTGACGCCACGGCTCTTATCGCTCCGCTCTTTGCGTCAAGCACAAGTGCACAGCCCTGTTGAACGTTGCAATCGTCAAGTGCTCTTTCAACAGCCGACTGGATTTTATTATCAATTGTAAGCTGTACTTTTCCGAGACTTGGAGCAGGTGAAATAAGCTCGATATCCGCACCGCCGAGCGACCTTCCGTAAGCGTCAACCGGAACTCTTACGACAACGGCTTCGTCGGAGAATAAAATCCTGTCAAAAGCCTTTTCTATGCCGGTCACGCCGTGATTTTGCTCGTCAAGATATCCGATAATATGAATAGCGGATTGCGAAGATGCATACCTCTTATATACAGGTAAACAAATAATATTGCCGTCGGGGTTAACAGTTTTTTTGCCGATATTCGCTGTAACGGGTGATCCCTTTTCCATTCGTTGCTTCAGAGCGGAATAGGTGCGGCTGTCAAGCAGCTCACGAAGCGTGTCGAGCGAACTAAGCGACGGCTTTGCAATTATACAGTTTTCATAATCGGAGCTTGTGATTTTTTGCCCGCTGCAGTCGGTAATTTGTCCTCTGATATTATATAAAGTGAAGGAGGAATAGTGAGAGCCGGAGGAAACAAGCTCCGTACCCGAGGAGCAAACGACATACATTCTCAGGCAAAGACAGCCGACAGCCATGCAAAACACAGTGAATAACGATATAATTCTTTTCTCCATTTTCACACATCTTTTCTTAACTTTTTTTAAATGCGTCGTTGCGGTATTAAGGTGTTGACTTAAAAAGTTTTTGCCTTACCGGACTAAAAATTCATAAAATTATTATATTTCGTCAAATTGCACTATTGACCTTGAGAGGAAAATATACTATCATATATTCGTAGAAATCTTATTTAGAAACGGAGGATAATAAATTGAAAAGAATAACTTCTAAGTTAATTGCCGTAATGCTTGTCGTGTGTATGATCTTTCCGATTGTACCGATTTGGGCATTTGCCGGCAGTGTTTCAACGGCAAGCGCCGCAGACACGGTGACGTTTAAGCTTGAAAAGGTGTCGGAAGACAAGGATCATGTTACCGTTAAGCTTGTTTTGGCGGAAGGTAAAACGCTTTGCTTTGACGCTGTTGTTAAAACATCCGAAGCATTAAAGCGTTGGTCGATTAAATATTCGAGCGAGCTCAACGCTTTTGTTGCCGAGAATACCGAAGGTGCTTTGGCTTCAAATAAAGAAACAGGTAAGCTTTCATTTGCAAATTCGGTTGAGCTTTCGGCTCCTTTCGATATTGCGGAATTTACATATTTAAAGGAAGATAAGCGCGGTGTTGTGTTTTCCGATTTTACGTTAAGCGTTGATTCGTGCTATTATAAAAACGGCAAGGGACAGGATATTCAGCTCGGTACGACCGTTATCAATACAATACCTGCAACTCATACTCACGTTGAGTCGGGTGTTTGGGTCGAAACAGAGCCTGCAACCTGCCAACACAGCGGTCAAAGGGTAATGTACTGTTCCGAATGCAATGAAATCTGTACAGTGGAGTACACCACACAGACGGATCATACAACAAAAACCGTAAGGGTTGAGCCTACCTGCGAAAAAGACGGCTATATTTCAGAGGTCTGTACCTCTTGCGGTCAGGAGATAAGCAGAACGGTTTTGCCGAAAACAGGTCACAAAAATACCGTTGCTCAGCATAAGGACGCGACCTGCACCGAGGACGGATATGACCGCGTTGTATGTAATGACTGTAACAAAATAATCAGTGAAACCGTAATCAAGTCTCCCGGACACAAGACGGTTGTTGATGAAAAGCCTGCAACCTGTACAGAGGACGGTTACTATATAGAAAAATGTACCGTTTGCAATGAGGTTATCATAAATGACGTTTTAAAGGCTCCGGGACACAAGATCGTTGTCGACGAAAAGCCTGCAACATGTACCGAGAACGGTTACTATAAGGAGACCTGCTCCGTATGTAAAGAGGTTCTTGTCGATAAGATTCTTCCGGCAACAAATCATGCAAACACAGAAGTACAGCACAAGGACGCAACCTGCACAGAGGACGGATACGACCGTATTTTCTGTAAGGACTGTAATCAAATTATCAGTGAGACTGTACTCAAGGCACAGGGTCACAAGACTGTTGCAGAAGAAAAAGATGCAACATGTACAGAGGACGGATACAGCAGAGAGGTATGCTCCGTTTGTAAGGAGATATTAAAAAACGAAATAAAGCCGGCTACGGGACATCAGCATAAAAAGACCGATACTCTTGCGGCTACCTGCACCGAGGACGGATACATCAGGGAAACCTGTCTCGACTGCGGTAACGTAGTTAAAGAAACAATTCTCAAGGCTAACGGACATAAGTTTGTCAATGACATTAAAAAAGCGACCTGCACCGAGGACGGCTATGTTCGTCAGCAGTGTACGGTGTGCAAGACCTACAGCGGTATCAGCAGAGTGCTTAAGGCTACGGGTCATGCATGGGGCAAGTGGAGAGTTGTCAAGGAGCCGACATACCGTTCTGTAGGTTTACGCAGATCTACCTGCACAAACTGCGGAGAACACATTGACGAAGAAATCCCGATGATTATTGTTCCCGTTGAAAAGATAGTTATTTCCCCCGAAGAGGATTTCAAAATTTATTGTAAGAAGAGCGACAGGCTCCAGGCAAATGTGTATCCGGAAGAGGCTGCATATTCGGCGGAGATCGTTTGGACATCTTCAAATCCGAATGTTCTTGATGTAAGTGAGGACGGTACAATCACCGCAAAGCTCAGAGGAACGGCAACGGTTACCGCCTCAACGGCAGACGGCTCCATTACCGCAACAAGAAAAGTTACGGTTGAATATACCTTCCTTCAGTGGATAATCATTTATATTCTTTTCGGTTGGATTTGGTATCTTTAATAACTGAATAAATTATTTAAGAAGGGGGCAGTGAGGATTGTTCACTGCTCCCTTCTTAACAGTAAAAATCAAGGGATATATTATGAAAAAGATTTTATCAATTATTCTTTCTGCGGTTATGACTTTCTCGGTTGTCGGCATTGCGGCAAACGCAAAGGAAAACGACAATCTCAGCTTTGCCGTTGCTTCCGATATTCATTACAGTGCACCAGAGGCGGAGCTTGAAAAGACAAACGATTCCGAGCTTTACTGGCACGCTATAAGACGCTGCGAAATGGAAAACGAAACAGGACTTATCATTGATGAGTTCCTTAATCAGTGTGCCGAAAGCGACGATGTGGAATATGTTCTCATTTCCGGTGACCTTGCAAACAGAGGTCGCTCACGGCCTGAAGATCATCTTGCTGTTGCACAGAAGCTCCGTGATTTTGAAAAGAAATCGGGCAAGGAGGTCTATGTGATCAACGGCAATCATGATGCAAGCAACGATCAGGCTACTACGTTTGAACGTTTTAAGGAGATTTATGCTGAATTCGGCTATGACCATGCCTTGACAACGAGAGACGACGACTGTTCATATACGGCAAACCTCGGCAAAAAATACCGCCTTATTGCACTTGATACAAATCATGCGACTAAGTCAACCGAGGACGGTATGACCGCAGAAAAACTTAAATGGGTAAAAGAGCAGGCAAAGCTTGCAAAAAAAGACGGCAGGTATCCTATAGTTATGATGCATCATAATCTGCTTGACCATCTTCCGATTCAGCGTGTACTCAGCAGAAACTTTATTGTTAAGTTCCATTTCACGACCGCCGAACTTTTTGCCGACTGGGGAATTAAGACGGTGTTTACGGGTCACGAGCATTGCTCGGACGCAACGGTTTACACAAGCGCTTTAGGCAACAGGCTTTATGATTTTGCAACAACCTCATTGGCTATGTATCCGCTCGAATACAGGGTCATAAAGTATAACGATAATGAAATCAAGTATGAGACGAGGTCGGTCGATAAGATTGATTATGACGCTCTCACGGCAGCTACCAAGGGATACACCGACGAGCAGATATCCGCAATGAAAAAGGATCTCAGAGCCTTTTCAAAGGGTTATCTTAAGGCGGGAGTTCAGTACAGACTGGAGCTTTCTCTCTCTCCGGAGAAAATGGGTATTGACGAAAATGCAGCTTATTCAAAACCGATTATTTATGCCGTAGATAAGCTGATAGAATTACTGAGAATGCCCCTCTGCGGCGAAAACAGCTTGCAATCAATTGCAAAGGAATACGGCATTGAAATTCCCGATTCCGACTACGAAACAGGCTGGGATTTAGCAACCGATTTGGTTGCATGGCACTATTCCGGCGGTGAACACTTCGATATGAGCAGCGTTGAGGTCACAACTCTTCTCAGAGCCTTTGCCGCAATTTTCAGAAGTGATTTTGCCGGCGTTGCCGACGACGTCCTTCTCAAGGCGGTCAATAACATTCTCGGTGATATGGGTTACGGCCCGATAGCCGACAGCCTTATTAAATTTTGTATTTCAAAATTCGGAGTTTATACAAAGGCTGAGATTTTTCTTGTTGGTATCGCTTCGCCTGTGCTTTACAAGTTTGCATACGACAATGACGGAGTTGATGACAATAACGGCACTATTGAGGGCTACGGCACGGTAAATCTTAAGAGCAATGTTACAAATATCTTTAAAAATCTCGGAAGTCTTTCCGAGAAGATGGTATTCTATATTCAGCTTGTTTTATCATATCTTGCAAAGCTTAATGTTATTTTTCTTAAATAAGGAATGATTTCTAATGAGAAAGAAACCCGAGGATAAAAAAGCGACAGGCAAATATGCATCAATGTATATGCCGATCGGAATGTGCATAGGCATAGGCATAGGAATGTGTTTGGGAAATGCAATTTTTGACAACTTAGCTATCGGAATGAGCTTTGGTGTTGGCGTGGGACTTTCACTCGGCTGCGCTTACGGTGCATCACTTGACAAAAAGGCATTGAATGTTATTGAAATCATTGAGGATGATTTCGGCTGTGAAGGAGTTCCCGAAGATGCCGAGGCTACGGTGACGGTTGTTGTAACCGACGCTGAGGGCAAAGAACAGCGCATCAGGATGGCAGATAAGCTCTGCTATGAAAGAAATATCGAGGCGGGAGATTCCGTTATGCTCGATAAGGACGGTACGCTCAAGCAGATTTACAAAATCCCGCCGAAAAAGAAAAAATAACAGTTAACAGGGAACTGCCATGTGCGGTTCCTTTTGTTTAGCCGATAAATAATTAAAATGCGGCACCTCGCGGCGAAACGAAACAAGGGTACATTTTCTGCAAGAAAAGTGAAAAGAGTCGGCAGGGAGTCTCTTTGATTGATACGGATATAATACTGTAAGACAACAAATCTAACCTATTACAGAAAGCTTCCGTAAATAACAAAATAATATCAAAGAAAAATATTGACCTTGGCACAGAAAAAAAGTATAATAATAAAGTTAAATAGAAGTAAACGTATGTATTATTTAAAAACTGAATTATATCACAGATAATTCAATCCGAGAGCTAAAGTCCTAAATTTAATATCTGTTTTGAAAGGGGGCAGGATGATGGATAAATATAAGCGAGACCACAGCGTTATAAAGCTTTTGCAAATTACTTCGGCGATCAGCTTTATTCTTTGCGTCGTTTTCATCATTTTGTTGATTCTTTCAAGAAACAGCGATATACAGCTTTGGTATTCGAGGTATCTTGAATATCTTGCTTCGGCAGAATATAAGGTTGAGCATATGAGTGAAAAATTTTCTGTCTTTTTGATCGTAATTTTTCTTTATGCGTTCAAGGCGGTTTTCCCGATTTACCTTTATCCGGTTTCGGCTCTCTGCGCCGTAACAAGTGCCGTGTTCCCGTCGTATTTTTCAATTCCGATAAATCTTTTGGGACTTTCGGTTCTTTATTCTGTCAAATATTTTTGGGGCACAAAGGTCGGTGCAAACGGAGTTCAGAACATTCTCCAAAAAAGCGAAACAGTGCGTTATCTCGTTGAACGTGACGGCAGGGGAAACCCTTGGCTTTTGGCTCTGTTTCGGCTCGTTCCGGGGATTCCGGTAAATCAGGTCAGCAAGCTTTACGGCGCAATGGGTTTTAAATATGAATATTTCCTTTTGCTCTCGCTTGTCGGTTATTCGCCGCTGCTGGCTTCCTACACGTTCATCGGTCGTAACGTGTTCAACCCGTTATCAACGGCGTTCCTTTTGCCGTTTATTTTACTGTTCCTGTTAATGGGAATATCAATGCTTGCCATAAGCAAAATAGTTCAGATCCAGTCAAGGAGGAGGAAAAACAATGGCTGATGCAAAAACATTGAAATCAAGGCTTGCTTCGGGCGAATTCGACGCAAGATTAAAAGAGGTCTATCTCAGCGATAAAGCTGTTGAAGATCAGAAAAAAAGAGATGCGGTTATAATTGATGAGTTCGTTCGTCTTTTCGGCGATAACGATTCAATTGAGCTTTTCAGTGCACCCGGCAGAACCGAGGTCGGCGGAAATCATACCGATCATAACCACGGCAAGGTGCTTGCGGCAAGCGTTGACCTCGATACGGTTGCCGCTGCGGCAAAGAGAGACGACGGAATCATTGTTGAGAAGTCTTTTAAGTTTGATGCTCTTGAGGTTGATATATCCGACCTTGAGGTACATACGGAGGAGTTCGGAAAATCCTCGGGTCTTATCAGGGGAATGTGTGCCGGCTTTAAGGAACGCGGATACAATATCGGCGGCTTCAATGCAGCAAGCATGAGCCGTGTTCTCTCGGGCTCGGGTCTTTCGTCATCTGCGGCTTATGAGGTGCTTATCGGAACGATTCTTAATCATCTTTATAATGACGGCAAGGTTTCGCCCGTCGAGGTTGCAAAGATTGCCCAGTATGCCGAGAATAAATATTTCGGCAAGCCATGCGGACTTCTTGATCAGACTGCAAGCTCTGTCGGCAGCTTCATCACTATTGATTTCAAGGATCCGTCCCGGCCGATTATTAACAAGGTCGATTTTGACTTTGCTTCCTGCGGCCATGCGCTTTGTATTATCGACACAGGTGGAAATCATTCCGACCTCACCGACGATTATGCGGCGGTAAGAGGCGAGATGGAAAAGGCTGCGGCAGTGTTTGGCAAGAGCGTTCTCCGTGAGGTTGACGAGGATGAGTTCATGGATAATATTTCGCTTGTCCGTGAAAAGGTCAATGACCGTGCCGTGCTTCGCGCAATGCATTTCTACGGTGAAAACAGACGTGCCGAAGCTGAGGTCAAGGCTCTTGAGGACGGAGATTTTGAAAAGTTCAAGGAGCTTGTAACAGAGAGCGGTCGCTCGTCATATATGTATAATCAGAATGTCTTTACGTCAAAGGACGTTGAGCATCAGAGCGTTTCCGTTGCACTTGCAATGTGCGAATATCTTCTCAAGAACAAGGGCGCATGGCGCGTTCACGGCGGCGGATTTGCGGGAACAATACAAGCATTCGTTCCGCTTGATATGCTTGATGATTTTTGTGAGAAGATGGAAGCTGTTTTCTCGAAAGGCTCATGCTATGTTCTTTCTGTTAGACCTTTCGGCGGAATCAAACTGTTTTAAGCAATTTTCAGGCGTGTAAACTCGGGTTTACACGCTTTTTTTCAGAAAAGACAACCCAAGTTGATAGACAGAGCATAAAAAAATTGATATAATGCTCAGTGTAAAACAACTTTTTTTAATAGGTCGAAAGGGGTAATACAATGAATATATCCGAAAAAATACAGATCTTGCGCCGTGACAAGGAATGGTCACAGGACGAGCTGGCGGAGAAGCTTAATGTTTCACGTCAGTCTGTTTCAAAATGGGAATCCGGAAAAGCTTTGCCCGATTCGGAAAAAATTCTTGCAATGGCGAATCTCTTTGACGTTTCAACGGATTTTCTTTTGAAGGATGAACAGGAGCCGGTTTTTGTCGATGATGAGAAGGAACAGACGAAAGATAAAACAGACGGCGCTTTGACAGAGAACACAGAAAAGAAAAAGCATAAGTTTTCAGGAAAAAAGATTGTCGCAATCGTTGTTGTCGCCTGTATTGTTATTGCTGCAATTACTCCGCTTTTCTTCGGCGGATACTCGGCATTTCTCTCAAAGATAAGCGAAGATCCCGTACAATACCCGTATGTACTCGTGCACGGACTCGGCGGCTGGGGTCCCGAATCTCAGATTGACCAAACCTCGCCCTATTGGGGCAGCTCGACCGGTAATCTTGCCGAATATCTCAATTCAGAGGGCTACAGCGTCAGCGTTGCTTCGGTCGGGCCTTTCTCAAGCACGTGGGACAGAACCTGCGAGCTTTATGCCGAGCTGACGGGAACTAAGGTTGACTACGGTGAGGCGCACAGCAAGGAACACGGGCATGAAAGGTACGGCAGGGAATACACTGCCGAAAATGCCATTGTACAGAACTGGGGCGGCAAGACGAAAAGAGGTCAGCGCATTAAAATTAACGTCATAGGCCACAGCTTCGGCGGTGAGACTGTAAGACTCCTTGCCTCACTCATGGCGTACGGCGATGAAGCGGAAAAGGCGGCTACAGGTAAGGATACCTCCGAGCTTTTCACGGGCGGTAAGGCTGATTGGATAAACAGCGTTACAACTCTTTGCTCTCCCCATAACGGTTCCACGCTTTTCTATGTTGTGGATCAGGGTAAACTCGTAAATACGGTTCTCGGCCTTGTTTATGCCGCAAGCGGAGTTGCAAAAACGGCTCAGATAGGCGATTTTTATGATTTTCGCCTTGAACAGTTTGGCTTGAACGGAGCTTCGAGCGAAAGTCAGGTGGAATCGATTATAAATACGGTTTTCAGCGAGGGAACCGATAATGCCGCATACGATCTTTCACCGGACGGAGCACAGGAATTGAACAAGAAAATCAAGCTTGTTGACGGCGTTTATTATTTTTCATATTCATATCTCACAACCGAGACGAGCGCTTTGACCGGCAAACAAATCCCGAAAAGCTCAACGCTTCCTGTCCTGATTATTCCGGCAACGCTCATGGGAAGATATTCGACAAACACCAAAACCGATTTTAAGATTGATGAAACATGGCTTCCGAACGACGGACTTGTCAACGTTGTTTCGGCAAGATATCCGATCGGCGACGAATATCAGGAATATGACGCAGAGAATATCGTAAAAGGCAAGTGGAACGTTATGCCGACCCTGCCCGGCGACCACGGAACGGTTATCGGTATGAATGTCGGTGCAGAGGAAACGCACAGCTTCTACGACACACTTTTTAAGATGATCGACTCTCAGCCGAGAGATAAGAAGTATTATATTTTTTAATGAGGCGAACAAATGAAAATTCTTTTTAAAAATGCAGATATACTTGTAAGAGATGAAAAATTCAATGTGCTTTCAAACGCTTTTCTTGCCGTTGACGGCGATAAGATAAGCTACATCGGCACGGAAGAGCCGACAGGCGAATTTGACGAAATAAAGGACATGAGCGGTAAATTGCTCATGCCCGGACTCATCAACTGTCACAACCATTGTCCGATGGTACTTCTTCGCGGAATTGGCAGTGATCTACCGCTTCAGCAGTGGCTGTTTGATACGATATTTCCGATTGAGGACAGACTCACGGACGATGAAATCAAAGCCGGAAGCTACCTTGCACTTTTGGAGATGATTGCCGGAGGAACGGTCAGCTTTTCGGATATGTACGGACCGCAAATGAATGTTGAGGCTGTCGGAGAGTCGGGTATGAAGGCAAACGTCACACGTCCCATCCTGTCTGCCGAACCGAATGAAACGCCCGAGCAATCATACAGAATGAGAGAAGCGATCGAGCATTACGAAAAATACAATAACACCTTTAACGGAAGAGTTTTGATTGATTATTGTATTCATGCCGAATATACCTGTGACGAGAGAACCGCAAGGGTCTTGATAGACGAGATGAATGCACACAACGGCAACCTGCATATTCACCTTTCGGAGACGAAAAAGGAGCATGATGAGTGTATTCTGAGACACGGCAAAACGCCTGCCGAGTGGTTCGACAGTCTCGGCGCATTTGAGTCCTCGGCTTTTGCCGCTCACTGTGTATGGCTGAGTGAAAGCGACATGGAGCTGTTCCGCCGCAAGGGAGTTAGCGTTGTTCATAACCCGACCAGCAACATGAAGCTTGCAAGCGGCTTTGCCCCTGTTCCCAAAATGCTTGATATGGGTATAAATGTTGCACTCGGTACTGACGGCCCATCAAGCAACAACAATCTTGATATGTTCGAAGAAATGCACATCGCTTCGATAATTCACAACGGCTACACGCTTGACGCAACGGTTATGAACGCAGATACTGTTCTCAAAATGGCGACAGTCAACGGTGCAAAGGTTCAGCGCAGAGAGAACTGCGGCGAGCTGAAGGTCGGCAATAAGGCGGATATTATTGCCGTTTCGCTTGACGCACCTCACATGGTGCCTGCACTCGACAAAAAGGCGCTGCTGACATATTCCGCACAGAGCAGTGATGTTTCAATGACAATGGTTGACGGCAAGATTCTTTATGAAAACGGCGAGTATAAAACACTCGATAAAGAAAAGATTTATTTTGAGTTTAACAAGGCTGTTGAGAAGCTTTATAAATAAGAGGTAGCACAATGGAAAGAATGGACAAGGGCTTGGCTTTTATGCTGAGATATGAAAACGTTGCATGGTACGAGAACGGCGAGGTGAGAATTCTTGACCGCCGAATTTACCCGAGAAAGGTCGAGTTTGTGACCTGCAGGAATCATCACGAGGTCACTCAGGCGATTAAGGACATGGTGACACAGAGCGCAGGACCGTACACTGCGGCGGCAATGGGCATGGCACTTGCCGCTTACGAATGTAAGGACAAGACAGAAGCGGAGCAGATCGGCTACCTCACCGAGGCGGCATATACGATTTCGCACGCACGCCCGACCACCGTTCAGCGTATGACGCTCATCACGGGCGGATGCCTTGATGCGGCAAAGAAAGCGATTGCGGCAGGGGAGGACGTCAGCAAAAAAATCGTTGAGCACACTATTGAAGCGAACAATCTCCGCTACAAAAAAATCAATCTCATTGCCGAACATCTCGTCGATATGTTCCCTCAGAACGGAACGGTTATGACCCAGTGCTTCGGTGAAACGATAGTCGGCATGATGCTCAAGGTAGCAAGAGAGAGGGGCAACAACGTCAGAATCTTCTGCCCCGAGACAAGGCCGTATTTCCAGGGCGCAAGGCTGACGGCGACGGTTTGCCATGAGATGGGCTTTGACACGACCGTTATTACGGACAATATGCCTGCGTTTGTAATGAAGAAAGAAAATGTTGATGTCTTCACATCGGCGGCCGACGTTATCTGCATGGATGGCCACGTTGTCAACAAGGTCGGCACATATCAAATCGCTATTGCGGCGAAATACACGGGAATACCGTATTTCGTAACGGGTGCGCCCGACAGAGGACACACAACGATCGACACGGTTAAAATTGAGATGCGTGATCCCGATTTTGTGCTTCAGGCTATGGGAGTAAAGACCGCCGCAGACGGACTTAAGGGATATTATCCGGCGTTTGACATAACGCCTCCCGAGCTTGTCAGCGGAGTTGTCACCGACACGGGAATTTACACACCCTATGACCTCGAAAGCTATTTCAAAAAGGGCACAATGGGCGAGTTTGAGATGATATTGTAATTATAAGGTTCTCAAGTGGCACAAAATATGGAGTAATAATGATGAACACAGTTGATTTAATTTTAGAATCATCAGTAAAATTTTATGATACATTGAAAAAAGACGAAAATGGCAGATACCGATCATGGGAACATTGCTATTCCAATTTTATCAATGCTCGAGATAACAAAAATGCAGAATTGGATTATTTAAGCTTGCAATTAGCTTTTTATTTAGCAAGTTGGGGGATGTATCGTGGTTCGTCATTTCTTTTGCAAAAAGATTATAAAATACATATACCGGTTGTAAAAGAATTGTTAAAAGAGGAATATGACCCTTTGGCAGGAATTGATTGCGTAGAATTAAAAAGAGAAAAAAATCAAAGATTACTCGAAAAAATAAATGCCTTTTTAGATGAATATTATAGCAATATTCGAGGTGAAGTAAAAAATATAAAAGTGAGAAATCAATTATCTTCTACGCTTATAACGAAAATTCTTATGGGAACATTGGGCTGCGTTCCGGCATATGATAGATATTTTATTTCAGGTATAAAAAAGCAAAAAGTAGCAAGCGGAAATTATAACATGAAATCTATTGGTCAGCTTGTTGATTTTTATGAAAGTAACATTGTTGAGTTAGAAAACATCAGAAAAGATATGAAGGTAAACGGAATGGCTTATCCGCAGATGAAGATACTTGATATGGCTTTTTGGCAGATTGGACTTGATTCAGATAAATAAAATGAGTATTTTTAGATAGCGGCACAATTCGTAGGGGTCGATGACCACATTGACCCAAAGGTCAGAAGAAAACGAAAGAGGACAACCGATGGCTGTCCTACGAAAAGACGGGAGTTTTAATCTGAAAATTAGCTTTCTTCGACGATCCGTCTTGTTTCTTTTTAACCCCACTGTCTCTTCGAGACACCTCCCCTAACAATCAGGGGAGGCTGAAAAGACGTCAATCAGTGGACGGCTTTCTGTATGTAAGAAGCAGGAACTCTGCAAGCCTCCCCTTGAAGAAAGGGGAGGGGGACCGCCTGCGGTGGTGGGGATTTAAAATGCTGAATAATTTTTGATTTTTTATTTTTGCAAAGAGTTTGATGACATCTGACTTAACCACTCAACACAATCGAAAATGGAGAAATAAAAATGAAAAAATTAAACATCACTATATTCCTGATTTTAACAATGTTTTTTCTCACTTCATGTGTGCCGAATGTTTATGATAAAACAACTACGGAACCTACAACAACCGACATCACAACGGTGAATTTTCAAAAGGAAAACGTAAAAATTTCCGATAAATTTACATGGAACGATTATTTATATATTGCCGAAAAGTACAGTCATCCGGATATAACGCTTTGCGATTATTTTTCGACCTATTATTTCGGCACGGAGGATAATCAAAATTTCCTTGTATCCGAAGGGGAGAACGGCGACTTTAAATACCGGCTCTTTGAAAACAAAAAGGTTTTCATAACCGAGTACAGAGGTGACTCTTCCACGGTAACGATTCCGAGCGTTATTGACGGTCATGAGGTCATCGGCGTAACCTGCCGATTCGATAAAAGTGAGTTCCTGCCGAATATTAGCTTAAAGGAAGTTACGGTTGATGATGGTATACAGTATATCGGCGAAGCGTGTTTCGAGAATTGCATGATGCTTGAAAAGGTCAGCCTTCCACAGTCGCTTTTATGCATTGACAACGGCGCGTTCCACGGCTGCAAAGCGTTATCGAAAATAGCACTTCCTCAAAGGCTTAACTGCATTGATGACAGTGCATTCTTTGAGTGCGGCGAATTAAAACAAATTACGATTCCCGACAGCGTCGAATATCTAGGCAGCTATGCTTTTTTTAGCTGTTCGGAGCTTGAATGCGTTAAATTATCGGCAAATGTTAATCAACTGCATGGCTCAACATTTTATAATTGCAGCATGCTTTCCTCATTTGAGGCGCAAAATTTAAAGCAGGCTTTTGAAGCCGATTTCCACAATACAAAAATTGATATTGACAGTCTCGTAAAGAATGGGACAGAAATTAAATAAAATGTCACCTATCAGGCGACCTTGACGGCGCATGTCTTATGTATAATAATGCTGCAAGGTGAAAAGCTTGTAAATTTATTTTCGGAGGAATTTATTATGATAGGTGCAATGATCGGTGATATTGTCGGCTCAAGATTTGAGTTTTATAATCACAAGTCAAAGGATTTTAATTTTTTTGACAAAAGGTGTTTTTTTACGGACGATACGGTTATGACATTGGCGGTTGCAAAGACGCTTTTGAAGTTTGATGCCGTGACGGATATCAAAGAATTCAAAAAAGAGCTTGTGGCGGTAATGCATGAGGTTGGAATCAAATACCCGAATTGCGGCTACGGCGGACATTTTGGCGTGTGGATAAGGGAAAACTATACCGAACCGTACAACAGCTACGGAAACGGCTCGGCGATGAGAGTTTCTCCGGTTGCATGGTATGCGAATTCTCTCGATGAATGTGAAGCATTGGCGGCGACGACCGCAGAGGTTACGCACAGTCATCCCGAGGGAATAAAGGGCGCCGTTGCCGTTGCGGGAGCAATTTATCTTGCAAGGACGAGACACAGCATGGCTGAGATTCAGGATTACATAAACAGCTTCTATAAAATAGATTTCACACTTGATGAAATTCGTGATACTTACGGCTTCTATGAGACCTGTCAGGAATCCGTTCCTCAGGCGTTGGAGGCATTTTTTGAGTCGGTGAGCTTTGAGGATGCGATAAGAAACGCAATTTCGATCGGCGGCGACAGCGACACCATTGCCGCTATAACAGGCTCGATTGCCGAAGCGTACTACGGTATAGAGGATGAAATGAGGACGACGGCGTTTTCGTATTTGGATTCGTACCTGCTTGAAATTGCCGAGAGCTTTTATGTAAAATTTATTCGGAGCAAATGAAATTTTAAAACAAACGGCGGTGAAAAAATGTTACCGAAAATTAGAATAATGTTCGTCTGCCACGGCAATATCTGCCGCAGTCCGATGGCGGAATTTATAATGAAAGACGTTGTGAAAAAGCAGGGGATTGAGTATAAATTTGAGATTGCTTCATCCGCAACAAGCACGGAGGAGATATGGAACGGAATCGGCAATCCCGTTTATCTGCCGGCAAGAGCCGAGCTTGCAAAGCACGGACTTAAATGTGACGGCAAGAGGGCGATTCAGCTTCAGAAAAACGACTACGGCAAGTACGATTTGTTCATTGGCATGGACAGTGCAAACATAAGAAATATGCTTTATATCTTTGGCAATGACCCCGACCGAAAGATACATAAACTCATGGATTATACCTCCCGTGGCGGAGATGTTGCCGACCCGTGGTATTCGAGAAATTTTGAAGTGACATACAAAGATGTCCTTGACGGCTGCACTGCGTTGCTTGATGATCTGATTGATAAAAACAAATAAAACAAAACCGTGTTTTGCAACTGTGAAGTGAACGTGCAAGACACGGCTTTTAAATTCGCTCACCCTCTCAGGGTTCGAATCCCTCAAAAATTCATAAAAAATAAAAAGAGAAGTAATACCGAAGTATCACTTCTCTTTTGGCGCGCTGCAAGGGATACAGACGGCAAGCCGCCTTGCGTGCTCGGCGACCGTCGCGAGGCGACAGTACCCGCCTCACACTTCGCGACTAAAAACAGTCCACGGGACTGTTTTCTTAACGTCGCTCACCCTCTCAGGGTTCGAATCCCTCAAAAATTCATAAAAAAAAGAGAAGCAATACCGAAGTATCACTTCTCTTTTGGCGCGCTGCAAGGGATTCGAACCCCTGACCTTTTGGTTCGTAGCCAAACACTCTATCCAGCTGAGCTAGCAGCGCATTTCTTAACGCTCATATATTATAGCACAGAGTTTTAAAAAATCAAGTGTTTTTTAAAAAAAGTCCTGATTTTTTATAAATATTTGCCGTTTGTTCGCTATTGATATTTTAATGCGCTTGGTTGATTGAAAAAAGGCGATTGACATGCAAATTTATTTAGTATATGATTATTACGAGGTGAGAAAATGGACGGTTTTGCCGAAAAATATGTGATTAAATCCGATGGATTTGCCTGTTCCGAGAATATTGTTGTAGACAGCGATTTACGAATAACGGTTATCACGCCGGAGCTTGTCAGAATTGAAAAAGGCGGTTTCTGCGACCTGCCGACGCAAACCGTTCTTTTCAGAAATCTCGGCAAGGTTGATTATTCTTTTGCGAAAGAATCGGACAGAATAACCGTTCGGACGGATAAATGCGAATTTTGCATTTTAAAAAGCGGAAAAATGCAGAACGTTAAACTAAGCGACGGACGTGTTGTGACAGATTTCAAGAGCGGGAATTTAAAAGGAACACGCCGTACTCTCGATGTTACGTTCGGCGGAGTGAAGCTCGGCGACGGAATAATTTCCCGTAACGGAGTTGCCTTGGTTGATGATTCGGCTTCACTTACCTTGCTTTCGGACGGAACGGTTGAACGTCGCCCTCAGGCAGAGAAGGATATTTATGTTTTTGCCTACGGCTTTAATTACACCTCGGCGCTGAGGGATTTTTACCGCATTACAGGTGAAACGCCGCTGATTCCGCGTTTTTGTCTCGGTAACTGGTGGAGCAGATTCTGGCGCTACACTCAGGACGAATATCTCGATTTAATGAATAAATTTGAGAAAAAGGATATTCCGCTGACGGTGGCATGTATTGATATGGACTGGCACTGGGTTGATGTTGAAAAGCGCTTCGGCGATAAAGCCAAGGACTACCCAAAGCCAAAAAATCCGATTGCATATATTACCGGCTGCTTTTGGAATCCCGGCTGGACGGGTTACAGTTGGAATACGGAGCTTTTCCCCGATCATGTCAGGTTTCTTAAAATGCTTCACGAAAAGGGACTTAAAACAAATCTCAATATTCATCCGGCGCAGGGAGTCCGTTTTTTTGAGGACAGCTACGTTGAATTTGCAAAGCACATGGGTATTGATGAAAAAAACAAAGAGCCGATTGATTTTGATTTTACCGATAAAAGCTTCATAGAGGGATATTTCAAATATATCAATTCTCCTATGGAAAAAGAGGGAGTCGATTTCTGGTGGATAGACTGGCAGCAGGGAAGCAGGTCGAAAATTGAAGGGCTTGATCCTCTTTGGCTTCTCAATCACTATTATTGCCTTGACAGGCAGTCAAAGGGTCTTCGTCCGCTGACACTTTCGCGTTTCGCAGGCTTCGGCTCGCATCGCTATCCGCTCGGATTTTCGGGCGATACGGCCATCAAATGGTCTGTGCTTGATTTTCAGCCGTATTTTACGGCGACTGCCGCTAATGCAGGCTACTGCTGGTGGAGTCACGATATCGGCGGACACAATTTCGGTAAGCTCAGTGATGAGCTATATCTCCGGTGGGTTCAATTCGGGGTTTTCAGTCCGATAATGCGCTTCCATTCGGCCAATGTCGCTCGCAAGAGCAAGGAACCGTGGAAATTCGGCGGTGAAGCGGAAAGAATCACAAAGAAATTTTTGCGTTTAAGGCATCGCATGATACCCTATACATATACAATGAACAGGCTGGTTGAAAAAGAAGGCAGGCCGTTGATCATGCCTATGTACTATGCTTATCCGAACCGTGATGAGGCATACTCGGTCGGCAATCAATACTTTTTCGGAACACAACTTATAGTTGCACCGATAACGCACAAGGTAAACAAAGAGACTCACATGGCGTCTGTTGAGATTTGGCTTCCCGATGGAAGATACACCGACATTTTCACGGGCGAGGTTTACCGTGGCGGAAAAACGGTTGTTCAAAGAGATATTACGACAATTCCGGTGATTGCGCCTGCCGGAGCGATTATTCCTCTTGACGGCAAAACAAGCGGAAATGACTGCGGCAATCCCGAGTTTCTTGAAATTCTTATTTACAAGGGCAATGGCTCGTTCAAGCTCTACGAGGATGACGGAGAAACCCTCGCTTACAAAGACGGACACTGTGTCGAGACCGAGTTTAAGCTTGAAGAAAACGGGTCGGAGCTTAAATTTACCGTCAGTCCTGCCGACGGTGACCTGTCATTGATACCGAGCGGCAGAAAATATATTTTCAGCTTCCGTGATGTTGCGGCGGCGGAGAAAATATCGGTTGTTTCAAACGGAGAAGCGGTTGATTATACGGCAGAAAAAAAGGACGGCGGACTGTCTTTGACAGTCGAAAGGGTTAGCTCTGATAAGGGTTTATCTGTAACGCTCTTTGCCGGGAAAGGCAAAATATAAAACAGTCAAAAAAAGCGAGTTGTCAATTTAATGACAGCTCACTTTTTGCTTTTTATGTTTACGAATCAGAAAAACTATCAACAGAAAAATAAGTATTCCGACGGAGCTGCCACAGGAATCAACGAACACGTCGAAAACTCGGCAGGCTCTTTCCGGCACAAAATACTGGTGGATTTCATCGCTTGCTGCGTAAAGTACGCAGGGGATAAGCGGAATATAGAACTTGTTTTTTGAAAAAGTAAAACAAATTGCTCCGCTCATGCAAAAACCGAGTGCGGCATATTCCGTGAAGTGGGCGATTTTTCTCAGCACGTTGTGTGAAACGATGTTGCCGAGATACTCGATTATTATGCTCAAAACACCCTCGCTGACTTCCTTTGATTGCTCGCCGTTTTCGCTTGAAAAGCTGAAAATGATATACATGACGGCGGCGGTAAGAAGCCAGAAAATAATCGAACCGATTATCTTAGACCGCTTCATTAACTGTGACCTCCCGAGATCATGCACACGCTCTCAAAGGCAGGGGCGAAGTAGAGTCCGTCAACACCCTTGTTGACAACTGCGTAGGACGAGCCGCCGAGCATCGGAAGAAATACGGCTTTATTGAGAATATATTTTTCCGCATTCACGCAGCCGTTGAGCTTTGCGGCACCCGAATAGGTAGTAATTATCGAATTGACGGTTTTATCGTAATTCTTATCGGCAAAGCCGAAGATATTTGACGAGCTGTCGGACGTGAATTTCTTCAAGGTATCCGTAACGGTTGAGGAGTCGGTCGTGATTTTGTGATAAAGCACCTGATAGCTTGTGTTATAAATCATTGTGCTTATTTGCTCGGCTGTTTTAACCTCAACCTTGGCAAGAATTGAGGTTGAGAAAACTCTCTGCCAGTTTTGAATCGTTTGCTGCATTAGAGGTGCATTCTCCTCGGCGCAGGTTATGACGACCTCGGCTGTGGTTATATCGAGCTTTTTGAGTCCTTTTTTCCAAAGGGTCAGTGCCTGCTGCTCATTGTAGGCTATTCCGCTTACATTGCCTGCCGCTTCACGGTAGGAGTTTTCACCGTAGCGAACGCAGTCCGGGACGATACCCTTGGTGAAAGCGTTATCGGAATTTGCCGTCAGCTCACTTGTTTTTGTAACCATTGCAAGCGCACGGCGCATATCCTCGTCGGAGAGAACGGAATCAGAGCAGTTGAAGCAAAGGCCGTATATCATGTTTTCAGTTGAGTAATTTGACAGCTTGTCGTTGTCGCTCAGTTCATTTTTTGCCGCTTCGGACAGAAACGCACAGTCGTATGTGCGCTGTCTGATTTTTTTGACAACCGACGCTTCCTCCGTGTTGACGTAGAAGTAAAGCTCATCGGGGTTGACTTTTACGTTACCCTTGTATTCGTCATTCTTGTACATGGAAAGGGTATTGTCCTCAGCCCATCTTGAAAGATAGAAAGGTCCGTTGCAGAATGTATATTTGAGGTCAAGGCAATATTTTGCATGAGTTGCCTTGAAAAATTCCTCGTGGCAGGGCATTGCGACGGGAAGTGTGAGGATCCGCAAAAAGTCGGGATCCGCACGTTCAAGGGTAATGACAAGGGTCGAATCGTCCTGAGCCGATATTCCGAGTGCAGATGTCGGCTGCTTGCCGCTGTTGACGGCGGAAGCGTTCTTGATGCTGAACAGCTTTTCGGCATCGCCTGCTTGGGTTGCAGGATCAAGCGCACGGCTTATTCCGTAAACAAAGTCGGCGGCAATTACCTGAGTTCGGTATGTATCCTTATAACCCTCGGGAAGTACGTCCTCAAATGAATTTAGAAGCTTCCAGTGGGTATCCTTTCGAAGCTTGAAAGTGTAGGTCAAACCGTCCTTTGAGATCTCCCAGCTTTCGGCAACGCCGGGAATTATTTTATAATCCTTATCGAGTCTGACAAGACCTTCAAAGCAGTTCGCTATCATCAGCTTAGCTTCCTTGGAGTCCGCAACCTGCGGATCAAGGCAAATCGGGTCCGACTCAATGGGGAGTATAAGAATGTCTTCGCTGCTGCCGCCGCAGGCGCAAAGGCTTATCGCTGCGACAAGAGCAAGAAAAAGTGACAGTATTTTTTTTGGCATTATAAAGACCTCCGAAAAGGGAATTGAATTTCAGTCAATTATGATACTTAACATTATAGCAAATACATACAAAAAAAGCCAGTTATTTTTGAAAAGAAAATGAATTGTAAATACTTTGATTTTTTGGTATAATTATATAATCATAAACTATATCACGGAGTGATAATATGTCAGACGGTTTAATATACATAATTTGCATTTTGCTGATTGCCGTAATCGGCATAATGATATACACTTTATCTCAGATAAAAAAACTGAAAAATAATGACGAGACGTCGCAAATTGATAAACAGCTCGGTGCGATTCTCATGCTTATGAAGCAGAATTCCGGAAGCAATGCGGAGGAATTTGAACGCAACAGACGCGAGACGGCAAATTCATTGAATCAGATGACCGAAAAGCTCGACACAATGACACGTCAGAACTATGAAACGCTTATTAAGCTCAACAAGGACATGACGGAGTCGCTCAACCTTATAAGAACCAACAGCATGGAACAGAATGAGAAACAGACGCGAGTGGTTGACGCTGCCATAGCGAAGATGCAGGAGAGCAATGAAAAGAAGCTCGACCAGATGAGGGCGACTGTTGACGAAAAGCTTACATCAACGCTTGCAACAAGGCTCGATTCATCGTTCAAGACAGTTTCCGAACAGCTTGAAAACGTTTATAAATCTCTCGGTGAGATGAAGGAGCTTTCAACCGGAGTTACTACAAACGTTACTGCACTCAACAGGGTGCTTACAAACGTTAAAACGAGGGGAACATGGGCTGAAATTCAGCTTGAGGGCATACTCGATCAGACTATCCCGAATATGTACGTCAAGAACTATTCTCCAAAGGCAAATTCAAGAGATGTTGTTGAGTTTGCAGTTAAAATCCCGTCGGGAGACGATCCGTCGAAATATACCTACCTGCCGATAGATTCAAAATTCCCGATGGAGGATTATCGCAGGGTTTGCGAGGCGGCGGACAATGCCGATGCTCAGGCTTTAGCGGCGGCGAGAAAGGCTCTTGAGGACAGAGTGCTTCAGGAGGCAAAGACAATTACGAAATATATTCATGTTCCCGATACAACGCCGTTTGCAATTCTCTATCTTGCGACGGAGGGCTTGTACGCTGAGATAACCTCATCAAACTCGAGCATAATCGACAGAATTCAGCGTGAGAACATCATGGTTGCGGGACCGACGACGATAATCGCACTGCTCAATTCGCTCTCAATGGGCTTCAAGGCGGTTGCGATAAACGAAAAGGCGAACGAGGTCAGAAAGCTTCTGGCGGCGGCGAAGGTGCAGTACGATAAATTCGGAATTGTCCTTGATAAAGCCAAGAAAAAGATTGACGAAGCCGGAAAATCGCTTTCCGAGGCTCAGGACAGAAACAGGATTATTCAGAAAAAGCTTAAAAATGTTGAAGAAATTGAGTCGGCTCAGGCTGACGCATTATTGGAAATAAATGAAACCGTAATAAATGATGAGGAGTGAATTAAATGTTAAAGCACAAGGATTTGATTTCACAAATGACGCTTAAGGAAAAAGCGTCGCTTTGCTCGGGCAAGGATTTCTGGCATCTCAAAAGCATCGAGAGACTCGGACTTCCGGAAATCATGGTCTGTGACGGACCTCACGGTCTGAGAAAACAGAACGCAGAGAACAAGAAAGTCGGAATCGGCAACAGCTATCCGGCGACCTGTTTTCCGACTGCGGTTACTACTGCCTGCTCGTGGGACAGAGACCTTATTTACAAGATGGGTCAGGCACTCGCAGAGGAATGCTTGCAGCACGGCGTAAGCGTTCTGCTCGGACCCGGTGTGAACATGAAGCGTTCACCTCTCTGCGGCAGAAACTTTGAGTATTTCTCGGAGGATCCAGAGCTTGCGGGCGAGATGGGCGCTGCCTTCATCGCAGGCGTCCAGTCCAAAGGCATCGGCACTTCTCTCAAGCATTTCGCAGGCAACAGTCAGGAAATGAAGCGAATGACCTCAAACAGCATCATTGATGAGCGTGCACTCAGAGAGATATATCTCAGAGCTTTTGAAAAAGCGGTTAAAAAGAGTCAGCCGTGGACGGTAATGAACGCATACAATCTCCTCAACGGCACATATTGCTCAGAGAACGACTGGCTTCAAAATAAGGTTCTTCGTGATGAATGGGGCTTCAGGGGAGCTGTTGTCAGCGACTGGGGCGCAGTCAATGACCGCGTTGCCGGACTCAATGCAGGCAATGATCTTGAAATGCCGTCATCGGGCGGAGTTAACGACGCAAAAATCGTTGAAGCCGTCAAGTGCGGAGTTATCGACGAAACGACGCTTGACGAAAGAGTAGATAAGCTTATTGATATCATTCTCAAGGGCGCAGCTAATAAAAAGCCGGGTTATAAATTTGATGTTAAGGCTCACAACCTTCTTTCAAGGCAAATTGCCGAGCAGTCAATGGTTCTTCTTAAAAATGACGGTAATATTCTTCCGCTTAAGCGTGTTGAGGGCGAGTATGTTGCGGTTATCGGTGCATTTGCCGACAACCCGAGATATCAGGGCGCAGGCAGCTCTATAATCAATCCGACTATGATCGACAGCGGCAGACGCGCATTCAATAATTCACCTATCAGCGTTAAGTTTGCCGACGGCTATGACAGAAGCGGCAAGAGAAAGAATGAGGATGCTTATATAACAGAGGCTTGCAACCTTGCAAAGAACGCTTCGAAGGCGGTTGTTTTTATAGGTCTTACGGACGATTACGAGTCAGAGGGCTTTGACAGAAGCACTATGAAGCTCCCCGACGGACACAACAGACTGGTTGAAGCGGTCAGCCGTGTGAACGACAACGTTATTGTTGTTCTTGAGGGCGGATCACCTGTTGAAATGCCTTGGGCGGACGACGTTAAGGCCATTCTCAACGCATACCTCGGCGGACAGTCGGTTGCTCCGGCAATTGTTGATGTGCTCACGGGCAAGGCAAATCCTTGCGGTAAGCTTGCCGAAACATATCCGATTTGTCTCAAGGATACTCCGACATCATTCAGATATCCCGATTCAAAAGAGGATGTTCAGTACCGTGAAAGCATTTTCATCGGCTACAGATATTACGACAAGGTTGAAAGAAATGTTCGATTCCCGTTCGGCTTCGGCCTTTCATATACGAGCTTTGAATATTCGGATATTAAGCTCAAAAAGAAAAATCTTGCAAAAGGCGAGGGAGCAAAGGTTACTTTCACAATAAAGAATACGGGCGATGTTGCAGGCAGCGAGATTGCACAGGTCTATGTTGCGAAGCCCGAAAGCAAAATATTCAGAGCACCGAAGGAGCTGAAAGGCTTCGTAAAGATACACCTTGAGCCCGGTGAGGAGAAAAAGGTTACGGTTGAGCTTGACGACAGGGCATTTGCTTTCTGGAATACGGCGACAGAAGATTGGTGCGTTGAAAGCGGAGAATATAAAATTCTCGTCGGCGCATCGTCGAGGGATATAAGACTTGAAGCCGCTGCCAAGATGAAGTCGGAGGACGATGAGACAATTGTTGATTTGAGAGAGTCGGCAGGCGTTTACTTCGACGGCGACCCGGCAAGAGCAAGAGAGGACGATTTTAAGGTAATCTACGGCGGTGAATTTAAGCTTGCTCCGGAAATTACGAGTGACAGCTTAAATAACTCAATCGAGAGAAGTAAGGATAAGGGTCTTGCAAAGTTTATTTATAACACGGTTGACCTTGCCATGAAGCCCAAGGGCGGAGTCGGCAGCTCAATGATTACAAATACAATCATGCAAACTCCGATAAGAAACTATGTTTCAATGAGCAACGGACTGTTCACCGAAGATATGGCGGACGGACTTCTCAAGGTGTTTGAGGGTAAGGACGTTGCAAAGGGTGTCGGCAAAATCGCCAAGGGCGTGCCGAACGCACTTGTTAATCTTAAGTCTTTGTTGAAATCCATATAAAAGCATTTTGCACATTTTAATTGTGCGGTGCTACCAAAAAAAATGAAGGGGGATTATTTGGAAAATGAATAAGACAAAGAAAGTAAGCAGAAAAATTATCGCTTTTGTGCTGACGTTGATAATGATTTTATCAATCGTCCCGATGAGCTCATCGGCGGCAGATGCGATAAAGAAAGGCCTTACCGCGGACAAGGAAGTTAACTTTGCCGTTATGTCGGATATGCACTATTATCCGGCGTCACTGACAGGTAATTACAACGAGGCTTTCATGGAGAGTACCAAGACTGCTCTTGCAAGAGAGCCGTATCAGTCGGTCGGCATTCTTGAATCGGCTCTCGCAGGAATTGCAGAGCATGCCAAGAAGAACGGCATGAAGTATCTTATCCTTTCGGGCGATCTCACCTCCAACGGTGAGTATGAAGCCCACAGACAGCTTGCCGCAAGGCTTGAAAAGTTCGAGAAGGATACGGGTATTCAGGTTATTGCTATCAACGGCAACCATGATATCAACAAGGCAAACGGAACTACATACGAAAACGGCAAGGCTGAACCGACAAAGCGCACAACGCCCGAGGATTTCCTTGAAATATACAAAAATCTCGGCTATGACCTTGCTTATCACAGATACACTCCGTCAAAGGGCAAGGCAAATATGCTTTCATATTCCGTCCGTGCCGACGGCTACAGATTTATCGTTATGGACACGGGCAAATACAGCTCCGACGTAACGGAAAAGGGCAAGGACCTTGCCGAAACGGCAGGCTGCCTTACAACCGAGGCTACCAACTGGGTTCTCGGTGAAATTGCCGATGCAAAGGCAAAGGGCGAGACGGTTATAGGCGTCAGTCACCATAACTTCGTTCCGCATTTCACAGGCGAATACACAATCATCAGAGGCTTCGTTATCGACGGCTGGGAGGAGCTTACGGACAAGCTCGTTGATGCAGGTATGCACTTCTCGTTTACCGGTCATATTCATGACAGCGACATCGCTCAGACTGTTACCGATGACGGCGAAACACTGACGGAAATCTGTACGGATTCACTGACTGCTTTCCCGAACTATTTCCGTGAAGTAAATGCAACCACCGATGTTAACGGCAAGACAACAATGAAGATCGAGAGTAAGGACGTTGACTGCGTTCTTCCTGTTACAGTTAACGGCGAGACATACGCAACGCCTTACAGAATCAAGTCGCTCGGCGATTCGTTCTTCGGCGAGGGCGGACTTTCTGCAACGGCTCTCAATATGCTTGAGGGCTTGCTCGGCGAATATTCCGAGAAGTTTGCCAAGGACGGTATGGTTGCGACGCTTAAGGGCATGGGTCTTGATATTGAAGGAAAGATAAGCGGTTTCTTCGGCGACGGTCTCAAAATCGGGGATACAGAGCTTTTCACAACCAAAAATCTTATGGGCTTTATTGAGGATCTTCTCAATCAGGTATATGAGAATTATCTGACCGATCCGGACGCAACGGCTAAGTATCTTGTTAACTCAATCAATAAGCTTCTCAATGTTCAGGTTTCGGAGCTTCCGAACACGAGATTCATTGATGAATACGGCTTTGGCGACAGATCCAAGCCGGGCACATTCGAGGATCTTCTTGAATGTATAATTGTTTATAAATATGAGGGTAAGCTCCATATGAAGGACGATCCGTTCATGATGGACGCTATAGATCAGCTCAATAACGGCGATACCGTATTTGATATTTTCGACGCACTCATTGACATTGTTTCAAATGATCTTCTTCAGGATAAGCTTCTCAAGGATCTTGATCTTAACCTCGGCGCATTCTTCCCCAAGGGAACGACGCTTGAATGTGTCGGCAAGATTCTTGCTGTAACAATGATGGTCATTTTCCTCGGTGACACAAGCTACCTCAACGTTTCAAATAAGATTCTTGAGGCTGCAAATAAGCTCGGCGTGGTTGACTTCAAGTCGCTTTGGGGCATTGCCGAATATTACATGGGCGAATATCTTACCGATACTCAGCTTGAGGGTGTCGGACAGACGCTCGCAAACGTTGCATGCGAATTTGCATATGACGATAATTATATCGAGGATGTTAACACAACCGTTATTTACGACGGCAAGGTTACACCGGTTGCTACAAGAGAGAACTACAGACTTCCGACGATCGTTTCAACTACCCTCGGCGCAGATCAGAGCTCAAGAAACGTAAGCTGGTACACAAAGACGAGCGTTAAGGGCACGGATATTGAAATCGTTCCTTATTCGGAGAACCCTGTATTTACAGGCAAATCAATGGTTCCCTACGGCGTAAAGGTTAATGTTAAAACGGAGAGAACCGAGAGACAGTTCCCGGGAGTTGATCTCGGCGTTATCGGAATCATGAACTATAAGTTCCCGATGAACAGACACATTGCCGAGGTTTCGGGACTTGAAGCAGGCAAGAAATATCTTTACCGTGTCGGTGATGCTTCAAGAAACTGGTGGAGCGATATAGGCACATTCAAGATGGCTGACGATTCGGATGAAACTTCATTTATTCATGTCTGTGATCCGCAGTCGCAGTCGGAGCAGCAGTATGAGACGTTCTCTAAGGTAATTGAAACAGCCTATAAGATGTACGACAGCGACTTCATCATCAACACGGGTGATAATGTTGACCACGGTGATAACTTCAGACAGTGGCAGTGGCTTTTCAACACGGCATCCGAAACACTTATGAATACAACGATGATGTCGGCTTCGGGCAACCATGAGGGCATGGGCTCTTACGCAATTGAGAAGAACTATTATTATTCAAATGTTCCCGAGCAGGACACAGAATCGGGCATCTACTTCTCGTTTGACTACAACAACATTCATGTTGCTATTCTTAATACGGAAAATCTCAATGACGATAAGAGTCTCAGCGACGATCAGGTTGACTGGCTCATTGACGATATGCAGTCGAGCGATGCAGACTGGAAGTTTGTTGCGTTCCACAAGGCTATCTATTCAAACGGCTCCCACTACAAGGACAAGGACGTTTGCAAGATAAGAGACGAGCTTTGCAAGCTTATGCCGCAGCTCGGTATAGATATGGTATTCCAGGGACATGACCATGTTTACCTCAGAACGGATGCCATGATCGACAACAAGGTTGAGAGCGTAACAACATCAACCGCCGAGTTCAACGGTAAGGAGTACACCGTTAAGGTGAATCCGGTAGGAACGGTTTATGAAATCAGCGGATGCTCGGGCGTTAAGATTTACAATCAGAAGGACGAGAGCTTGACCGATAAGTATTTCCCGAGAGCAGAGGTTATCAAAAACGTTACGGCTTCAATGTTCTCAGGCATAAGCATTGTCGGTGATACACTCTATTTTGACGCTTACACAGTTGACACGGAGAACGGCAAAACAGAAAATATTGATTCCTTCGCAATCAAAAAAGACCTTTCGGTTAAGAAGGGTACGGGAGTTAACCCGTCGATTGATTGGATGAAGATTTTCTCGCAGGTAATTGCAGTTGTTCTTCCTCTCATTAAATCCATCATCAGTTGGGTGTTCGATTTCATAAGCTCGAAGATGTGGTAAAAACAGCATAAAAATATCCGGGCGATCCGATTGGGTCGTCCGGTTGATTTTTTATAATAATATTTCTTTGTTCGTTCCGTAGAATATGTCGCTTCTGTTTGCAATGTATTTACAGAATTCCTCAAATTTGTCCCATTCGTCGTTTATGTCAAACTCATAGGAATGACCCCAGATATAAAAAATCTTTTCGCTTTTCGGGTCAAGCTCAACAAATTTTTCCGCAAGCTTATATAGCTGATCCCAATCTCGGTGAAAAACGGATGGATGGAATTCGTAAAGATCGTTTTGATACGAAAAATCTTTGTTGCATATCGTTGTTCGTGCGTATTTAACGCCCGTGCCGTTCTTTATAATTCGAGCAATTCTTGAATTATAATTCGGCTGCCTGCCGGGATATGCCATTCCGATGACCTCGGTGCCCGAAAGCTCGCTGAGATTTAGTCTATCCTGCTCAACCTGACGTATGACCTCATCTGCCGGCATCTCCGTCATATCGGGGTGGGTGAGGGTGTGCGCCGCAATTTCATGGCCCTTGTAAACCTCGGTGATTTCATGGGGCTGAATTTTGTTGTGCAATATCGTTTTGCCAAGAATATCAAGGCTTCCGTCCTTGCCGAGCAGCTCGGAATTGAGATTAAACGTTGCTTTTAAATTATATCGGTTGAGGATTTCAACCAGTCGAATATCCTGCGTAACACCGTCGTCATAGCTGAATGTGACGGCTTTCATTTTGCCGCTGAACATTATTATATCCTCTTGTAGGTCGTAAAGCTGAACTTGAGTCCATTGTTTTCATGAATATCCGATTGCTCCGTGATTTTCCATTCGTCGGTTTTCAGCTCGGGAAACTTGGAATCGGCTTCGCTTGCAACGGCGTCAACATGGGTTATCAGCGCCGTATCGCAATAGGGAAGAAGCAGTGAATAAATCTGTGCTCCTCCGATAACATATATATCGTCAGAGTTGTATGCCTTGAGCTTATCAAGCAATTCATCAACACTTATTGCAAATTCCGCACCGTCAACATGACGATTACACCTTGACAGTACAATATTTACCCTGTTCTTCAGCGGTTTTGAGCCGGGGAAGGATTCAAGCGTTTTTCTGCCCATGACAACAATCTTTCCCGATGTGGTTGTGCGGAAAAATTTCATATCGTCGGGCAGGGAGAAAAGCAAGCCTCCTTTGTTTCCGATATTCCATTCATTGTCAACTGCCGCAATTAGCTTCATTTTGCCACCTCATATCGCAACGGGGATGTTCTTTATCTGCTCATGTGTTTCGTAATTGTCAAGGCGAACATCGTCGGTCGTAAATTCGTAGAAATCCTTGATTTCCGGGTTGAGCCAAAATGTCGGAGCGGGGAGCGGCTCACGGGAGATAAGCTCCTTGACGAGCGGAATATGTCTGTCATAGATGTGAGCATCGGCTATAACATGAACAAATTCACCGACTTCCATATCACACACCTGTGCGAGCATATGCATCAGCACGCTGTACTGAACGACATTCCAGTTGTTGGCGGTCAAAACGTCTTGGCTGCGCTGATTGAGAATTCCGTTGAGAACAAGCTTTCCGTTTTTGTCCTCCGTGACGTTGAATGTCATTGAGTATGCGCAGGGATAAAGCCCCATCTCACTGAGGTCGTGGTGATTATAGATGTTGGTCATGATTCTACGGCTGAAGGGATTGTTTTTAAGGTCATAAATAACTCGGTCAACCTGGTCAAACATGCCCTCCTTATATTTATGTTTGACGCCGAGCTGATAGCCGTATGCCTTGCCGATAGAGCCGTTCTCATCAGCCCATGAATCCCAGATATGGGAGTGAAGATCATGAATATTGTTTGACTTTTTCTGCCATATCCACAGAATTTCGTCAACGCATGATTTTAGCGCTGTTCGGCGAAGTGTGAGAGCGGGAAATTCTTTTTTGAGGTCGTATCGGTTTACAACGCAGAAAAGCTTCTGCGTGTAGGCAGGTGTGCCGTCCGCCCAGTGGGGACGAACCTTTTCACCCTTGGTGTCGGTTCCGTTTTCAAGAATGTTGTTACACATGTCAATGAAAAGTTTGTCGGCGTAGCTCATTTTGCAGTCTCCTTTTTTAACATATTGATGCTTTTCTTCGGTTATGAACGGTTTTTTAAGGTTATCATACATACCTCGGGACGGTTGAGAAATCTCAGCGGAACAGGGTAGTTGCCTATGCCCGAGGTTACAAAAATCTGCTTGTTTTCAAGGGAATAAAGACCCTTATCTGTTATTTTTTCGGAATATGTCAGCTTCGGCAGAATATATCCGTTATAGTAGAGCGGCCCTATGAGAGGCAGGCGAATCATTCCGCCGTGGGTGTCGCCGCTGAATATGATATCTGCTTCAAAATCCTCAAAATGCTCCGTTTCGGGAATATGAGCGAGCAGTATATTCAGCCTTTTTGAATCCGGTTTGTCAAATTCGTTGTGTAAATCAAACGTTGGCGAGAAATACACATTATCAATGCCGTAGACGGTGATATCCATGTCTTTTATGCTTAGATCTGCTTTTTTATAGTTCATCAGATGAACTTTTTTGAGTGAATTCAATTCGTCCTTGTATTTCAGGTCCGTATCGTGGTCCCCCGTGACAACATAGGTTTCGGCAATCTCGGAAAGATTCCTGACAAGCTCAACGGCGGTATCTATTTGCTCATAGCGATTTTGAGTATACATATCGCCGAGAACAAATATCAGGTCGGGCTTTTGACCGCTGATAAGATTTGTTATCTTGCTGTTATCTTTACCGAAATGTTCGCCGTGCAGATCCGAGACTACGGCAATTTTTATATCTCTTTTGACCTTCGCAGAATATATTGTCTGTTCTGTCAGCTTCAGAGAGTAGTTGTTGACATACCATGTCGGAACGAGAAGCGATATAACAAGCAGGGGTATAATGATTTTCTTTTTCTTCTTATTCAAGTTATCACTCCAGATTGTATATGTAAGTATTATATAACAATCAAAGCGAAAAAACAACAGTAAAACCGCATCGGACATAAAAAATCTGCCGCCGGGAAACGGCAGCAGACCTTTTAATATTCTTTTTACTGCTTTGCACCCTCGTCGAATTTCTCAAGTACCTTTACCGTTGCGGCAAAGCAATCTGAGAGCCCGTCAAGGTTCATGTTGTCATAGCTGTCACGTCTTGTGTGATAGTATGATTCGAGCTTGTGGTTAAGTCCGGTGATACCTGCGGCTCTGAAACCGCCCTGAGCAAAGGCAGCGCTGTCGGTTGCACCGCCGAGAGGAGGAACCATGCCTTTTTTGCACGGTATTCCCAGCTCGTCTGCCGCTTCCATAAAGAGGTCGGAAGCATCGGCATCTGCCTTGACCGTGCCGTTGAGGTCACGGTAGTTAACCATGAGATATTTCGGGTCATGAATTGTATCATAAGAGAAGATGAATGTCGGAACATCGTCAAATTCACCCTTATGAGCCTCACACCATGCCTTTGCACCTCTGAGACCGGCTTCCTCGGAGCCGGTGAGAACAACGCCGATTTCCGTATTTTCAAGTTCAATGCCTTCATCCTTGAGAGCCTTGAGAAGAGCGATTCCCATATAGCAGCCACTGAGGTTATCGTTTGCACCGTCTACAACACGTCTGTAGTTGACCATGAAATAAAGACCTACAAGGAACGGAACAAATATGAGACCGATGAGGCCTGCCTTGCCGAGCGGAGTCGATATATCTGCGCCGGCAGAACCGTTCTGTACGAGCTGAATGATTGCAAGAATAAGATAATAAAATGCGCCAGCAAAGCCTATAACAGCATGTGCCTCAAAGCCTATACCGCCCAGAGCATAGTTAACGGGCCATTCCCATGCCGCATCCGGGTGACCGTTGAAGATGATTCTTCTTTTGGTTTCGCCTTTGCATTTTTTGATTGCGGTTACATTGTGTCCGGTTTTTTCGGGAAAAAGCCTGTCAATGGCTTTGATATAAAGTCCGAACTGGAGCAACACCAATACAAGACCTGCTGCAATGAGAATTATCGAGGCAACAGGCGCAAAGAAATAGAGAACTATTGCCGCAAGCACAAAGGTGAGAGTAAAAAACAACCAGCCGTAAAATGAGCCGGGATTTTCCTTAAAAGACTCAACATCGGCTCTTTCGCAGCCGCAGTCCTTTTTGAGCACCTCTGCCATGTATTCACATGCTTTTTTCTCACCTGTCGAGCCCGGGCTGCGCTTTTCGATGTTTTTACAGATATATGTAATTTCCTCAACCATATATTTTGCCGAATCACGCTTTTTTTCAATAATTTTCCCCAAATCCATAAAATCATCTCCTTAAATTTTTATTATATATATTACCAAAATTCGACAATTATGTCAATAAAATTAAGCAGAATTAACATAAATTTTTACTTATTATTTTTATTGTAAGAATAAAATTTTAATTTAGGTCAATTTCGCTTTTTCGTCGCAAAAGGCATTGACGAAATCGGGACGTATTTGGTATAATTATAATGTTCGAAGAAAGGGTGGGTTGCATTTATGGACAGTAAGAAAGCACTTTTGATAGTCAATCCGTGCGCAGGGCGAAACAACAAGCGTCTCGGTGCTTTGGAGATTGTCAAGAAGTTTTCACCGCCCGAATGGGAGACGGAGATAAGAACAACACGCTGCCAGGGCGACGCAACCACCATTGTTAAGGACGAGGGTGCAAAATACGATGTTATTCTTTGCTGCGGAGGCGACGGAACACTTAACGAAGTCATTAACGGACTTATGAAGCTTGACAAAAAAATTCCTGTCGGCTACATTCCGTCGGGTTCAACCAATGATTTGGCAAACACCCTTGGAATTCCGACCGAGCTTGGTGCTTCCGCCGATCTGATACAGAGCGGAAAGAAAAACAGCTATGACCTCGGTACGTTGAACGGCAGGTATTTTACATATATTGCTTCGTTCGGAATTGCAACTGATCTTTCGTACAGTACGCCGCAGAAGCTTAAAAATATATTCGGCCATGCTGCATATATGATAAACGGATTTGTCGTTCGGTTTATTCCGATGCTTTTCGGATTTAAACCGATACATATGAAAATCGAGTATGATGAAGGAGTTGTAGAGGACGATTTTTATTTCGGCTCAATTTCCAATTCAACTTCTGTCGCAGGACTTTTTAAGTTTGACCACCAGGACGTCAAGCTCAACGACGGATATCTGGAGCTGTTTATGGTTAAGGGCTTGAAGCGAAACATAGACGCCTTGAAAATGCTGAAAAAAGCAATAGCTCAGGACTATGACGGAGTTCAGATGATGATCGTTAAAACCAAAAAGGTTAAAATCACCTGTAATCAGGATGTTCCCTGGACACTGGACGGCGAGTTCGGCGGACTTCACCGTGACTGTGAGCTTGAGGTTGTCCACGACGCATTTGAAATTTTCTCCGAGAATAATAAACTTTTTTGTGAAAAAGATTGATAAATAATATAATCCCCGAAAGTGTTGCAATACGCTTTCGGGGGTTTGTGCTTTATGAGGCTGTCTTTGAGTATGAGCATTTTATTATAAAAGCAGTGAATGTTTTGTTCCAATTTTGGGGCGAAGGGGCATCGACCCCACGAACGGTGGGGATAAAGAAAACATCTTTTATAATTCTGAGCAATTACTTAACAATAAACTCTCCGCTCCTAATAGCAATTTCATTTTCACCGCCTGCGAATTTCGCGCCGTGGCGGAGCTTTATTTTTCCTGTTATGCCGTCGGGAACGGTGACATTCAGCTTGATTTCATCGCCTGTGCGCTCCCAGCGGACGGAAATTTTTCCTGCCGGTGCGGTGTACCAACCCTCGGCATAGCTCAGCGAGCCGACGAAGGCAGGAGATATGACAATATAATTCGGGTCGCATACGTCGGCGTTCGGAATGATACCTGCAAGATTCTTGATGAACCACGCCGAAATATCACCGAAGAAGTGGTGATTGTGTGAAAAACCGTTCGGCGGATCATGTGTGATACATTCAAAGAGAGTGTTTGCGTTGTATTCCGTTATCCAGCTTGCAAATGACGGGTAATCGGGCTTCGCTATCATGTGAAACGCCAGATCTTCGTAGCCGAACTCGGCGAGAACATGGAACATCGTTCTTGCGCCGATAATTCCGACAGTCATGTTGTCGTTTGCATTATGAATAAGCTCGAGCAGGTGAGCGAATGCGTTTTCTTTTTCACTTTCGTCAAATGCGCCGTAGTAAATTGCCGCCGCCTGAGTTGTCTGATGGTTGCCGTAAACAACAAGATTATCGTCAATGAGATGCTTTCGGAAGCTTGCACGTAGTTCGTCATGAAGCTTCTGAGCAAATTCGGCACGAAGCGGCATATTACACTCTCTGAATATTTCCGTTGCCTTTTTGCAAATATCCATTGAAATAAGTGTATCTGTAACCTCAAAAGGGCAGGGCTTAACGTTGCCGACAGGCAGCCAGTCGCCGAGACCGATATGAACAAGGCCTTTTTCGTCAAGCCTTGTCGACAGGTACGAAACATAGCGGAAAATAGCTGTGGCGTTTTCCTCAAGAACCCTCTTGTCGCCTCTGTACTGCCATATTCTGTACGGCAGCTCGGTAAGAACAGCATCCCACGCAGGACCGTTGCCCCATTCAAAGCCCCAGCCGCCGGTCGGCACAATTCCGGGGAGTGCGCCTCTCTCGTCCTGCGATTTTCTGACGCTGTGAAGCCATTCACGAAGCGTATTTTCCGTCCCGAGATTCATCATGAACTGCTCGGCGGAGAGGTGAGCGTCGCCCGTCCAGCCGTTTTTCTCACGGTGGGGACAGTCGGTAGGGAAATAAAACATATTTGCAAGGTCGCTCCTGATCGTTGCGTCCTGAAGCCTGTTGACAAGCTCATCGGAGCAGTCGAAGCCGCCGATCTGCGGAACGTCGGCGTGCATTACAACGTAAGTGAGCAGATCTTCTGTTGCCTGCTTGTCGTCAATACCTGTAACAAAGCAGTATTGGAAGCCGTGGTAGCAGAACATCGGCTCCCAGATTTCCTCGCCATCGCCTTTGCAGATATAAACCTGAACCTGCGTCATGCCGATTGGCTGAAATTCGCAGATATTGTGCATATCAAGTCCGCCGTCAAAGAGACTTTCGCCGCAGGACATGACGATTTTCTGACCCTTTCTGCCTCTGATTTTCAGTCGCACAATACCCGTAATATTTTCGCCGAAATCATATATGTAGCCGTCGTTGCAGTATTCCTCCTCGGGTAGAATGTGCTCGGGGAGATTCTCTCTCGGGTGAGCGATTGCCGAAATATGTCCCTTATAGAATTTAACGGGCTTGATCTCACGGATCTTCTTAATTAGCGCATGACCGCCCTCAAGACATTCGCCGGACGGAGCCTCAACGGATATAGCATTGTTCCACTCACTGTCGTCAAAATCGGGAAGATTCCAGCCGTCGATCTCATTTCTTGCGTCGTAGCGTTCGCCGCAGCGCATATCGTCAAAATAAATCGGCGAAGCGTGAACCTTAAAGCTCTCGTCGGCCTCAAAGCTTATTTCCTTGCCCTCTCCGGAACACTCAAAGCATAAGGCAAGCTTCGGTGCACTTCTCCAGCGGGCAAGCTGAAAATCCCAAACCTCGCCGCCGATCGGATTCTGCAAGCCGTTGCCGAGAGCAAAAGCAATGACGTTTTTGCCCTTTCTGAGCTTACCCGTGAGGAAGTAACGATCGTAATAGATCAGGTCGTTTGGGTTAGAAATGTAGGGCGCAAGGCAGCCTTTTGTAAGATGCTCGCCGTTGAGCCAGAACTCATAGAAGCCGAGACCGGTTACAAGCATTTCTGCCTTTTCGGGAACAAAATCGAGTTCAAATGTTTTTCTGAGATACGGTGCAGGAACAAAATGCAGAAATTCGCAGTATTCCTTTGCAGCGGATATAAATTCGGTGCTGTATTTCATTATGAATAAACCTCCAAAAAGAAAAAGGCAGAATCTAAATTTAACTTAGATTACATGCCTTTCTTCTGTTAAGTTAATTTTTTATTTCTTCGGTTTCAATACATTCTACGTGTTCCTCGGGAGTTTCCATTATATTCGAATGATTGACAATAAGCATAGGAATCATTGTAAGAGTCAGAACGACGATTTCAGCCGTTCCGCCGAGCCTTACCTTGAGATAAATTGCGGCAAAGCATATCCAAAGGAAAAACACGATTGTGAGGTTGAAGAATTTTTTGTTTGTTCTTGCCTTGTAAACAAGTAAGTAGATTACCGCCGTTGCGATACATATACCGAACAGTACGGCGAAAGCGGAATGTAAGCTCTTTTTGGATAAGAAGAAATTTATCAGATTCGTCTGCGTGTCCAAAGTTTGATCCGCATAATCGCTTGTGTACGATGGGGCGGTATATGTTTCGTAATTAAGTATAAGCGTAAATCTTTTCAGCTTCTCGTTTTTGCACATTACCACACCGAACATTGCAAAAAGAGCAATAATCGAAAGGGCTTTCGGAAACTTGCGCTCAACATTGAATTTTTCGAGCGAATAGTTGAGGTTTAATACGATAGAGGCTGCGATGAGCATTCCCCAAAATATAAAAGCGATCCAGTGGTCTCTGCCGACGTTGCTTGCCGTTGAAGCACGGGTTCCGTAAAGAGGATTAGGCTCAAGGAGCCGGTCATACAGCCACATATAAACAATCGTAACTATGCCGAAAATCAAAGAAGCATATTTTAAAGCTTTGTTTTCTTTTTTTACCATTGCCACACCTCGTTTGAATTAAATTTCAAGTTAATTCTATCATTTTAAAAAAGATTTTTCAAGGAAAAAACAAAACTGTGATAAATTTTTTATATTTTTGTCAAGAAATGTCTAAATTTCAGAACGCTTTCCGCCCTGAACATGGATTTTCTTTCTTGTCGCAAGCTCCAGAATCGGTCCGTCGGAAACGAGATTATCCGTATAAACGTCACGGAATTCGTAATCGGCAGCTTCCTTTTTCAGGCGGGAGACTTTCTCCGTGCTTTTGCAGTTTTCGCCCTCAATGAGTCCTGTAGAAGGGTTCATTCTTGTGGCAATAAGAAGATCAACTCCGAGTCTGTCGCAAACGGGCTTGATCTGAAAAACGGGTGAGGCGGAGCACACAACCGTCTTGACATCGTGCTCACGAGGATTGAACCAATCGTTCATTCTGTCAGCTTTTTCCTGCCAGAAAAGCTCTGCTTCTTTTTCGGCGTCAATCGCTTTAAGATAAGAATAGAACATCTCCTTTGAGTGCTTCTTGCTTATTTTACGAAAGACATAATGACCGAAAAGTCCGGCGGCCTGCTTCGGAAGAAATCTTATAATCGACGGGTGACGCTTCAGGCAGAAAAGCCAGAATTCGCTGCCCGATTCGCCGTCAAAAACCGTCTTGTCAAAATCATAGAGATCAGCGATCATCAGAAATCAACATCCTTTTTGCCGTCAAGGCTTACGAGCCTTGACTGACCGTTGTAAACAATTTCAAATTCGCCGCTGCCGTCAAGCGTGAGCTTTGTAAGCTTGCCGTTTGCCCATTCGATATCGACCTTAACTCCGCCCTTTGCCGTCAAGCCGTAAATATGGCCGTTTGCCCATTCGTCGGGGAGGGCGGGGAGTATAATGATACGGTTGCCGAAGCTTTGCATGAGCGCCTGTGCGATACCTGCCGTTGCGCCGAAGTTGCCGTCAATCTGGAACGGCGGATGAGCGTCAAACATATTCGGGAATGTGCCGCCGCGACCTCTCTTGTATTTGACCGGAATATAGCGAAGCTGATTATTGATTAGCTTGATGACCTTGTTCTTGTCACGCAGTCTTGCCCAGAAGTTGATTTTCCAGCCCAAGCTCCAGCCCGTGCCGCCGTCGCCCCTGTTTTTGAGCGTATTCTTGGCATAGGAAGCCAGATCGGGTGTGCGCTCAACGTCAATAAGATTTGCAGGATGGAGAGCGTAGAGGTGGGAAACGTGGCGGTGATGCTTATCAAAGCCCTTTTCGTCATAGTACCATTCCATAAGTCCGCCGTCCTTGCCCTGCTTAAAGGGAAGCAGACGGGGGAGCGCATCTTCAATTCTGCTGCTTATCTCATTTTTTATGCCGAGGACATCGTATGCAGAGAGAAGATTTGTAAAAAGATCTTTGACAATTTCCATGGTCATGTATGTTGTCTTGCTGACGGAGGTTTCCTTACCGTTTACCATGTACTCGTTCTCGGGCGAGGTCGAGGGACAGAGAATAAGATATCCGTTGCCGTCGTCGATGAGCATATCAAGGCAGAAGCGTGCGTTTTCTTCCATTATCGGAGCTGCTGTTTCCTCAAGATAATTCTTATCGAGCGTATACTCATAATATTCATAAAGGTGACGGCAGAACCATGCTCCTGCCATCGGCCAGAATGACCAAACGGGATTTCCTCCCGAGGGTGTAGTTATCCTCCAAAGGTCAACGTTGTGATGACAGCATGTGCCGTCGACGCCGTAGAACAGCTTTGCGGTCTCCTTGCCCGACTCCGCGATTTCTTCAATGAATTTAATGAGCGGCATATTCATCTCGGGCATTGAGCACATCATAGTCGGCCAGTAGTTCATCTCGGTGTTAATATTTACTGTATAGTTTGAACGCCACGGAGAGCACATTGTAAATGTCCAGATTCCCTGCAATGTCATGGCCTGTGAGCCTTCACGGGAGGCGGAAATAGTGAGATAACGTCCGTAATTGAACAGCAGGCAGTAAAGATTATTGTCATTCTTCCTGCTGTGGAGAAAGTCGTGAATTCTGCGGTCTGTTGGGACATTGTCCTTTTTGCTCTCACCGAGGTCGATAGAAACACGGTTGAAATACGGACTGACATCATTTATATGATCAGCCTTGACCGCTTCAAAGCCCTTGCTTATGGCATTGTCAAGACGTGAAACGCAGATGCTCTTATAGTCCTTTAGTGACTGAGTAACGGGTTTGTTCCAGCCCTCAAAATTATCTTCCGCAGTCAGGTAAATCGTCGCATATGTTGCGTCGGTGACGTGAAGGTGATTTTTATTCGCCTTGACCTTGCCGTCGGTGTCTATCTTGAATGCGCAGCGGAAGCTGATGCCCTGTCTCTCGCCGTCCTCATATGTGCAGATGGGGTTGCCGCCATTTTCTTCAATATGTGTCGGAGCGATACCGTCAAGGAAATATGTATTGCCGTCCGTTGTAACCTCATAGCGAAGCTCACAGTCAACCATAGCCTTGAAATCAAGCTTGTTTTTGCCCTCCGCGGTCATTCTGTAGACAAGTACCTTGTCGGGAAAGCTGATGAAGCTCTCACGGGTATAGTTCGTATCGCTTGAATTGTAACCGACCGTTGCGATTCCGGTTTCAAGGTCAAGGTCACGGATATAATCTCTCGGACACATATTCTTCATTGAAGTGATTATGAGTTTTCCGAGCTGAAGATACCACTCCGACGGATCGCCGTGGAAGTTCTCTTCGATATAATCCCTTGCTTCGATCTTCTTATCCTCAAGGATGAGCTGACGAGCCTTCTTGAAATGCTCAACCCTGTTTTCAACCTTGTAGCCGTGGCATGAACCCGACCAAAGCGTATCAAGATTGAGGCCGAGTGTTTCAGTCTCAACACCGCCGAACACCATTGCGCCGAGGCTGCCGTTTCCTATAGGCAAAGCTTCGACCCATGCGGTTGCAGGGTGGCTGTACCATAAATATTGCGACCCTTTTTTCAAGGAAATAACCTCCAAAATAATATTTAAGCAACACCTTGATTGTATGGCATTGCCTTTACGGTAAAAGTATAACTGATTGTTCACATTAAAGTCAATCAATTATCTTGCATTTTTCATAAATTTATTATAAAATAGCTTTAATTGGAATTAAAAAGTGTTTTTAGGAGAAGACAATGTCAGAAAAGATTTTAATTATCGGTGCCGGTGCGGCAGGACTTATGGCGGCAGGTACAATATCGGGCAGGGGCAAGGATGTTGCTATTCTTGAACGCAACGATAAGCCGGCAAGGAAGGTCGCAATAACGGGTAAGGGCAGATGCAATGTCACGAATAACTGCAAGGAGCTTTCGGAGCTTATTGCCAATGTTCCGACCAACGGCAGATTCCTTTACAGTGCGTTTTCAAATTTCATGCCGCAGGACACAATAGACCTTATCGAGGACATGGGCGTTCCGCTTAAATGCGAGAGAGGAAACAGAGTTTTTCCGTGCTCGGATAAGGCGACGGATATTGTTGATGCGCTTGTTCATTACGGAACGGACGACGGAGCACAGATAATTCACGGCAGAGCCAAGAAGCTTATTGTTAAGGACGGCGTGCTCAAGGGAGTACGCACCTTTGACGGCGAGGAGATTGCCGCAGATAAAGTCATTATTGCGACGGGCGGCAAGTCATATCCGCTGACAGGCTCAACGGGAGACGGCTACGAGCTTGCAAGGCAGGCAGGTCATACGATAATCGAACCGAAGCCGTCGCTTGTGCCGCTTAATGCACACGAGGGCTTCTGCACAGATCTTATGGGCCTTTCGCTGAGAAATGTCACGATGAAGGTCATTGACACGAAGAAGAAAAATAAAATCATATATGATGATTTCGGTGAGATGCTTTTCACTCATTTCGGAGTTTCGGGTCCGATGGTTCTTTCGGCAAGCTCGAGAATCCGTGACATGGAGCCTGGCAGATATATTATTTCGATCGACCTCAAGCCGGCACTCACCGAAGAACAGCTCGATGCACGAATTCTCAGGGATTTTTCGGAGAATACTAATAAGGATTTCATCAATTCGCTCGGTGCGCTTCTGCCGAGAAAGCTGATTCCGGTTACGGTCAAGCTAAGCGGAATAAGGGCGAACGAAAAGGTCAATCAGATAACCAAGGAGCAAAGGCATAAGCTGGTTACGCTTCTCAAGAATTTTAAGGTTAAGATCAAGAGCTTCCGTCCGATTGATGAGGCGATCGTTACCTCGGGCGGCGTGAAAGTCTCGGAGATCGACCCGAAAACCATGCAGTCAAAGCTTCTCCCGGGGCTTTACTTTGCGGGCGAGGTTATTGACATTGACGCATACACGGGCGGATTTAATTTACAAATTGCTTTCTCAACCGGACGATTAGCCGGTGAAAATGTATAACGGAGGTTTATTTTATGGCTGTAAATATTGCAATTGACGGTCCTGCAGGCGCAGGAAAGAGCAGTACGGCAAAGCTTGTCGCAAAGAAGCTCGGCTACATCTATGTTGACACGGGTGCGCTTTACAGAACGGTTGGTCTTTATTCTATAAGAAAGGGTATTGACACAAAGAATGCCGAAAAGGTTATCGCAACTCTGCCCGACGTCAAGGTGGAGCTTAAATTCGTTGACGGAGCCCAGCATGTTTTTCTCAACGGCGAGGACGTTTCGGAGGCTATCAGAACTCCCGAGGCTTCAATGGGTGCTTCGAATGTTTCGGCAATCCCGAAGGTCAGGGAATTTCTCTTTGATTTGCAGAGAAAAATTGCCGCCGAGAACGACTGCATAATGGACGGCAGAGATATCGGAACGGTTGTTTTACCGAATGCCGACGTTAAAATTTTTCTCACGACCTCGGTTGAGGAGAGAGCGAACAGACGCTATAAGGAAATGCTCGAAAAAGGCGAAGAAGCTGATTATAACGATATTTTAGAGGACATCAAAAAACGCGACTATCAGGACAGCCACAGAGAGATTGCACCGCTCAAGCAGGCGGATGATGCGATTTATGTCGATAACGGCGGCTATAACCTTGAAGACGGCGCAGAAGATCTTCTCAGAATTATCAAAGAGCATTTGAAGTGATGCATTGTATCTCGGTGCTCATTGTATGGCGGCAAGAAAAAGTCAGCGGAAATTGACCAAGGCTTCCCCTTGAGGGTAAGCTCCGTCGTAAGACGGTGATGAGGTGGAAAGGTTCAAGTCTGATTTCACTAAATAATAAACTGAAAAATCCACCACCTCATCCGAGCGGCGCAATCCGCCGCCCACCTTCCCCTCAAGGGGAAGGCTGATAAAAAGTCAGATACAATTTGCTTTGAGCGTGTGCTCCTCCTTCGGGGGAACTGGACACAGCTTGTCTGTGACTGAGGGAGTAAAGCTTTATCAAACTTTAACCACTCCGTCACTCCCCTAAAGGGGCGACAAGAATATTTCACACACCACTAAAAAGGAAGGGTCATTATGGCATACAAATACAATTATGAATCTGACAAGAGCCACTTCCTTTATAAGATCATAAGGCCTCTTGCAAAGATAGTTGTAAACTCAAGATATAAAATAACCTATGTCGGCGTGGAGAACGTTCCTACCGACAGGGGTATTATTCTTGCGTCCAATCACATTACGGCAATCGATCCCATTATTATCGGCGTCGGCTGTAAGGTGAAGTTTCATTTTGTCGCCAAGGAGGAGCTTTTTGAAAAGAATATTGTCGGCTGGTTTCTTGCCAATCTCAATGCTTTTCCCGTTGACAGAAGCAAGTTCGATTTTCATGCGATGAATCATGCCGTCAAGGTTGTTGAGGACGGCGGAGCGCTCGGCATTTTCCCCGAAGGCACACGCTCGCATGATTTTAAGCCGCATGAAGCCAAGGGCGGAGTCTGCTATGTTGCGAAAAAATGCAAATGCGACGTTGTCCCGGTTTCAATCTATACAAGCGACGAGGCCAAAAAGGGAACAAGACTGACAGTCCGCTACGGCAAGCCGATAAAATATGAGGAGCTTGATTTCCACGACGATGTTGACAAGATGAAGGATCTCCGTTACGGTTCGGCTCTCATAATGGACAGAATAAAAGAGCTTTGGGGGTTAGGCCATGCAGATTAAGCTTGCAAAAACCGCCGGCTTCTGCTTCGGCGTGAATCGCGCCGTTGACCGGCTGTATCAGATGGTAAGAAGCGGTGAAAAGGTATGCACTCTCGGACCGATAATACATAATCCGCAGGTTATTGACGACCTGAGAAGCAAGGGCGTTATTATTGCAAATTCAATTGATGAAATCCCTAAAGATACAAAGCTGGTTCTAAGAACCCACGGCGTTGAAAAGCAGGTCATTGACGAATTAAAGGCGAGGGGATATGAATACTGGGATGCCGCGTGCCCTTTTGTAAAGAAAATACATAAAATCGTTACGGACAATTCGGACGATAATTCAATCGTTCTCATTGCAGGCGACGCAAATCACCCCGAGGTTCAGGGAATAAAAAGCTACTGTAAGGGCGAGGTTGTTGTTTTCAAAAACCTTGAGGAGCTCGAAAAAGCTGAGATAAACTGCGAAAAAAGAATAATAGCGGTTGCTCAAACCACTTTTAATACGGTAGAATGGGAAAAATGTTTAAAAAAATTAAAAAAAGACTATACAAAAGCTTTAATTTTTGATACAATATGTAATGCTACTAATGAGCGGCAGGACGAAGCCATCAATTTGGCGGAGGAATGTGACGCAATGATCATAGTAGGAGGACGGCAAAGTTCCAATACAGTGAAGTTGAAGGCTGTGTGTGAAAACTGCTGCCCGACCTATCTTATCGAAACAGCGGACGAGCTGAAAAATATCAGCTTCCAAGGATGTCGAAAGGTGGGTGTCACCGCAGGAGCATCAACTCCCGCGGCAATCATAAAGGAGGTACTTTCAACAATGTCAGAAAATGTAAACACAAACCCGATTGAAAATGCAGAGGAGGTGGCAAAAACTTCCGCTGAAGATCTTGATTTTATGGAGGCGCTCGAAGAGTCTCTTAACAATATGAGCACCGAGCAAAAGGTTGTCGGTGTAGTCACAGGTATTTCACCGAGTGAGATCCAGGTCGATATCGGCAGAAAGCAGACAGGATATGTTCCTGCCGATGAGTACAGCGCAGATCCGACAGCAGATCCGATGAAGGAACTGAAGATCGGCGACGAGATCAAGCTCATTATCATGAAGACAAACGATCAGGAAGGCACAGTTATGCTTTCCAAGAAGAGATACGATGCTCAGGGCGCTTGGGATAAGATCGAAGCTGCCAAGGAGAACGATGAGGTCGTTTCAGGTACTGTTACAGACGTTGTCAAGGGCGGCGTTATCGTAATTGTAAACGGCGTAAGAGTATTCGTTCCCGCATCTCTTGCAACAGCTTCAAGAGGAGATTCTCTTGACGATCTTCTCAAGACCAAGGTTGATCTCAAGATCATCGAGGTTAAGTCCGAGCGCGGCCGCAAGAAGGCCATCGGTTCGATCAAGGCTGTTATCAGAGAGGCTCGCAAGGCTGCTGAGGATGCTTTCTGGGCACAGGCTGAAGAGGGACAGGTTTACCACGGTGTGGTTAAGTCACTCACAAACTACGGCGCATTCGTTGATATCGGCGGCGTAGACGGAATGGTACATATCTCCGAGATGTCTTGGAAGAGAATTAAGCATCCTTCAGAGGTTCTTTCCGTCGGTCAGGAGATTGAGGTTTATATCAAGAGCCTTGATAAGGAGAACAAGAAGATTTCTCTCGGCTACAAGAAGGCTGAGGACAATCCTTGGGAGATCCTTCGCCGTGACTATCCGGTTGATACTGTTATTGATTCCGAGATCGTCGGTCTTACGACATTCGGTGCATTCGCAACCGTTATCCCGGGCATCGACGGACTTATCCATATTTCTCAGATTGCAGACCAGAGAATCGGCAAGCCTTCTGATGTTCTTAAGATCGGTGAGAAGGTTAAGTGCAAGATCACAGCTATCGACTTCGATAAGAGCCGTGTAAGCCTTTCAATCCGTGCCCTTCTTCCGAAGGCTGATGAGGCCGCTGAGGATTCGGCGGAGGAAGCTCCGGCAGAGGAAGCAGCAGAAGAAGCTCCCGTTGAGGAATAATTCAATCGTAATCGACACTCCGAAAAGCTTAATGCATTTCGGGGTGTTTTTTTATTTTAATATGTCTTGATGAAACGAGATTCATGAAATGCATACTTCGTAGGGCGTCTCGTTCCTCCTTTTAGGTAATGTCATTAACTAAAGAAAATATGTGTTTCGCACTATGATAACAACAGCCGGCTTTGGCGGCATGATATGATCATCATGTTATGCATTTTGTTCTTTATTCTCGCTTTATCGTAGGGGTCGATGCCCACATCGACCCAAGAATTTTTGCAAAAAGCCTTAAGTTAATTACATTGCCTTTTAGGGGAGCGTAAAAGATCTGATGAAGTTAATTTATGAGATAAACAAAAAGATTTTTTGACATGTGAGCACTAAAGGAATATAATTACACCGAGGTGATACGATGGGTAAAGCGCTTATACATGTTGAGCACCCGTTTGACCCTGTATGGGACTGTGAGAGCAAAATATTGATTTTAGGCAGCTTTCCGTCGGTCAAAAGCAGGGAGCAGATGTTTTTTTACGGCCACCCGAGGAACAGGTTTTGGACGGTCGTTTCCACACTTCTTAAAGTCGAAGAGCCTGTCACGGTTGACGAAAAGAAAGCCGTGCTTTTGAACAGTCATATTGCGCTTTGGGATGTTATCTCTTCTTGCGATATATACGGATCGTCGGACAGCTCAATTAAAAACGCTGTGCCGAACGATATCGGTTTTATTATAAAAAACAGTAAGATCAAACGTATTTTTACAAACGGTGCAACCGCCGACAAGCTGTATAAAAAGTATATTTTGCCCGCAACGGGAATAGAAGCCATGCGCCTGCCGTCCACCAGCCCTGCCAATGCCGCTAAAAGCGTTGACGAACTTGTGAAAGAATGGGCAATTACGGTTGACAGCTTATAGCTCGGTGTGATAAAATTTATTAGATAAAGGTTTTTATTGTATTCATTTGAAAGGTTATGGTTACAGGTGAGTTTTAATAATATTGTTGATATGCATGCGCACACGATTCATTCCTTTGACGGTCACTATTCCGTTGACGAGATGATTGAAAGCTCGATTGAAAAGGGCATAAAAATCGTTGCGTTCACGGATCACGTTGAGATGGATCTGTTCCGTCAGAATCATTTTGACAAGACCGCCGACGAATCCTTTGCCGATATTTTGAGGGCTAAGGAGCAGTACAAGGACAGAATTGAGGTTTGCGTTGGCGTTGAGATGGGCGAGCCGACATATGACCTTGCAGAGAGCGAGGCTCTCATCGCCTCCAAGGATTACGATATTGTAATCGGTTCGATCCATAACCTAAGAAAAACTCCCGATTTCTGCGAGCTGGATTATAACAAGGATAATGTTTATCCGCTTCTTGACGATTATTTTCTTGAGATGAAGATGCTTGCCGAGTGGGGCAAGTTTGACACATATGCTCACCTTACTTATCCGTTGCGCTACATTGTCGGTGAACATCATATCGACGTTGACATGGCGAGATATCAAAAGGACATCGACGAGATTTTCTCGCTGCTTATTGAGAAGGACAAGCCGCTTGAAATCAATACTTCGGGTCTCAGACAGCCTATCGGCAGAACCCTGCCCGACGAAAGCTATGTGCGCCGCTTCAAGGAGCTCGGCGGAAAGCATGTGACGGTCGGCTCTGATTCTCATTTTGTTGAGCATATGGGCGCGGGAATCGAACAGGGCATGCAACTTGCAAAAAACTGCGGTTTTGACAGCGTGCTTATTTTCAGACAAAGACAGCCTGTCGAAATTCCGATAGAATAAGGAGGTACTCCTATGGGATACGATTCCTTCAGCGAAGGCATTGAGCTTGGCGGACTGAGGACGAAAAACGAGATAAAAATTCTTATCGGGTATCTTCTCAGCCGTCTCGATACACCGCTCACAAGAGAACAGCTTGATGAGATAATATGCGGTGAGGAGCTTGCTAATTATTTTGAAATGAGTCAGGCTCTCAGTGAGCTTGCCGATAACGGTAACGTTATTATAAAAGAAAACGAACTTATTATTACCGATAAGGGCAAGAAAAACTCCGAGACTTTGGAGCATGATATTCCCTTTACGGTGAGAGAACAGGCTTTCAACGCCGCCGTCAGACTTCAGACGAGACTAAGACGCGAGCGTGAAAATAAAATCCGGATAGACAGGGTGGAGAAGGGCTGCAACGTGACCATTTCCGTGGTTGATGCGGACGATGAAATAATGAGCGTGAAGCTCTTTGTCGCCGACTATGACCAGGCTCTTGCCGTCAAGGAAAGATTTCTTGAAGACCCTGTCAGGATCTATTCAAATATCGTCGCCTTACTTTTGGCGTAACGTAAAACGGAGGTTTAATATGGCAAAATATGCAATCGGCGTAGATTTCGGTACTCTCTCGGGCAGAGCACTGCTCGTTGACGTCAAAACAGGTGAGGAGCTTGCAACCTCGGTTCTCGACTATCCTCATTCCGTTATGGACGAAGAGCTTCCGAGCGGCAAAAAGCTCGGAGCGGACTGGGCGCTTCAGGACCCTCAGGACTATCTCGACGTGCTCAAAACAACTATTCCCGACGTTATAAAGCAAAGCGGAGTTAATGCGGAGGACATCATCGGTCTCGGACTGGATTTCACCGCCTGCACAGTCATGCCGGTCAAGAAGGACGGCACGCCGCTTTGCTTCATTGATAAATTCAAGGACGAGCCACACGCTTATGTTAAGCTTTGGAAGCATCATGCGGCGCAGGCTCAGGCAACGAAGCTCAATGAGATTGCCGAAAAGATGAATCAGGACTGGCTCAAGCTCTACGGCGGAAAGATTTCCTCCGAGTGGGCTATCCCGAAGCTTTGGCAGATTCTTGACGAGGCTCCCGAGATTTACGACGAGGCAGATCGCTTTATCGAAGCCTCCGACTGGGTTGTTTGGCAGATGTGCGGCCACGAGATCCGCAACTCATGCTGTGCAGGCTACAAGGGTATGTGGAACAAGAAAAACGGATATCCGTCTGATGAGTTCTTCAAGGCACTTGACCCGAGAATGGAGCATGTTATCGACGAGAAATTCTCGAGAGATATTCTTCCGCTCGGCTCAAAGGCAGGCGAGGTCACAGCCGAGTTTGCCGCAATGACGGGACTAAAAGAGGGTACGGCTGTCGCGGTTCCTATTATTGACGCTCACGTTTTCGTTCCTGCTGTAGGTATCACGAAGCCGGGCGAAATGCTCGCTATCATGGGTACTTCAACCTGTCATATGCTTCTCAGCGAGGAGGAAATTCCGGTTCCGGGTATCAGCGGCGTTGTTGCCGACGGTATTCTTCCCGGTCTTTATGCTTATGAGGCCGGTCAGTGCTGTGTAGGCGACCATTTCCAGTGGTTCATTGACAACTGCCTGCCCAAGAGCTACTATGACGAGGCTGAGAAGCAGGGAGTTAATATACATAAATTCCTTCGCCAAAAGTGCGAGCAGAAGAAGCCGGGCGAGAGCGGACTTGTTGCGCTTGACTGGTGGAACGGCGTTCGTTCGGTGCTTGTTGACGCCGATCTTTCGGGCATGATGCTCGGAATGACGCTAAGAACAAAGCCTGAGGATATCTACAGAGCCTTGATTGAAGCAACGGCTTACGGTACAAGAATGATCATCGATGTTTTCCGTGAGAACGGGGTTGACGTTAATTCCTTCTATGCCGCAGGCGGTATCAGCCAGAAGGATCCGATGACTATGCAGATCTATGCCGATGTTATCAATATGCCGATAAAGATTGCCGACTGTGAGCAGGGCGGTGCGCTCGGCAGCGCGATCTACGGCGCATGTGCCGCAGGTGCTCAGAAGGGCGGCTACGACAGCCTTTATGACGGTGCTGCTGCTCTCGGAAAGGTCAAGGATAAGGTTTACTATCCGATTCCGGAGAACGTTGAGCTTTACAACAAGCTTTTCGGCGAGTATAAAATCCTCCACGATTATTTCGGCAGGGGAGAGAACAACGTTATGAAGCGCCTCAAGGAGCTTAAAAATTCCTGATTGACAGCATTTTTATATAGTGGTAATATAATTTGAATTTTAAATATAGGAGTCTTTTAAATGAGCATCTTAGATCTTGAAGTAATTAAAAAATTTGCACTTACCTGCAATGACGGCTACGAGCAGGGCTGGCACGAGGGCAACGGCGGTAACCTTTCCTACCGTATGACAGCCGAAGAGGTTGAGGCTTGCAAGCCTTACTTTACATATGACAGACCGTGGGTTGACCTCGGTGTTCAGGCGGATAATCTCAAAAATGAGTATTTCATGGTAACGGGCACGGGAAAATTTTTCCAGAACGTTAAAAGAGATCCTGCCGCAAATATGTGTATTCTTGAAATCAACGACGCAGGCGACGGTTACAGAATTGTATGGGGTCTAGTTAACGGCGGCGGCCCGACAAGCGAATTTCCGACCCATTTCATGAACCACAGTGTTCGTGTTGAGGCAACGGACGGAGCCTGCAGAGTTATCTATCATGCTCATCCGGTCAATATTATTGCGCTTACTTTTGTTCTTCCGCTCACTTCCGAGGCTTTTTCAAGAGTCCTCTGGGAGAGCATGACCGAGTGCCCAATCATTTTCCCGAACGGCGTCGGTGTTGTTGAATGGATGATCCCGGGCGGAGCCGAGATCGCTCACAAAACCTGCGAGCTTCAGAAAAAGTACGACGCTATTGTTTGGGCGCATCACGGACTTTTTGTATCGGGCAATACATTTGATGCCGCCTTCGGACTTATGCACACGATTGAGAAGTCGGCAGAAATCTATTGCAAGGTTCTCAGCACCGGCAAGCCGATCGCTCAGACAATTCCCGATGAGGGACTTATCAACGCTGCAACCGCTTACGGTAAGAAGCTCAATGCGGAGCTTTTGAAGTAATTACGTTTTGTAATGTCAACATTACAAGTTGTCTGTTTACAAATCGACAAAAGTCAACTATAATAACTGCAATATTTGAAATGCGTTGAAGATATTAAGCATTATATTTCTGATTTCAGAGAGTCGGCGGTAGGTGTGAGCCGATATGGAAATTTAATTGCTGTCTCGTATCCGAGCAGAGCTCCCCAACCGTTTTCACTGTATAAGGAGCTACGGCAAGCACCGTTATCACAGCTTAGGATTTGTCAGAATCCGAAGAGGCCTTATTTAGGCAATGCGGGTGGTACCGCGGTAAACATGTTTTATCGTCCCGGAAGTTTTAATACTTCCGGGACTTTGTTTTTTTATATATGGCGATACCGCATATATTACGGTATTGCAATACATAACAAAAAGGAGAATCGTTATGAGAAAGGTTATTTTATCCGATGTGACGCTCAGAGAAAGCGAGTCGTCAGCCAGCCATTCCTTAAGCTTTAAGGAGAAGATTGAAATTGCAAAGCAGATGGACAAGCTGCACTGCGATATTATCGAGATGCCGAAAATTAAGAACACTTCAACAGATGTTCTTCTTATAAAAACAATCGCTTCGCTTATGAAACATTCGGAAATAGCCGTTGATGCAGGCTACGATGCGGCAGGCGTTGAAACGGCTTATAACTGTGCAAAGGGTGCAAAGAAATTTTCTCTTAAGGTTTCTCTCCCGATGTCCGCGGTTCAGATGGAGTTCAAGTGCGGCAAGAAGCCGCCGGTTGTCATGGGCATGGTTACTGAGCTCATCGCCGAATGCAAGAAGTACACCGACAATATTGAATTCTCTGCCGAGGACGCGGTAAGAGCCGAAAGACCGTTCCTTTATCAGGCAATCGGCGACGCGATAAAGGCAGGCGTAACGAGAGTTACCGTTTGTGATTCCGAGGGCACAATGTTTCCGTCGGAGTTCGGCGGATTTATCTCCGACATTTTCGAGAACGTTCCGTCGGCTAAGGATGTCACTCTCGGCGTCGAGGTCGTTGACTCAATGAACATGGCTTCGGCTTCCGCATTCGCCGCAATCGAAGCGGGCGCAACGCAGGTCAAGGTCACGGCAGATAACTTCAATTTCCCGACGGTTGAAAAAATCGCGAAGATATTCACCCTCAGAGGTGATTCGATAAAGGTTTCGAGCAAGATAAGGACGACAGAGATACGTCGAGTAACGGGTCAGATAAAGAGAATGCTCAACACCTCCAAGAGCGAGAATACACCGTTTGAAACAGGTGTGAATGAGGACAGCGAGACCCTCACTCTCGATAAGAACGATACGATCGCAACCGTTATCAAGGCGGTCAAGAAGATAGGCTACGACCTTTCTCCGGAGGATAACGCAAATGTTTACGAAGCCTTCAAGCGTGTTGCGGTAAAGAAGGATTTCGTCGGAACAAAGGAGCTTGAAGCTATCATCGCATCCTCGGCTTTGCAGGTTCCGTCAATCTATTCGATCGGCAGCTACGTTATCAACAGCGGCAACATTATCACCGCAACCGCTAACATCAAGCTCGTCAAGAACGGCACCGAGATCAGCGGCGTAAGCGTCGGCGACGGACCGATTGATGCCGCTTTCCTCGCAATCGAGCAGATCATCGGTCATCACTATGAGCTGGATGATTTCCAGATCAAGGCGGTTACGGAGGGACGTGAGGCTATGGGTCATGCTCTCGTTAAGCTCAGAAGCTCGACCGGCAAGCTCTATTCCGGAACAGGTATTTCAACAGATATCATCGGTGCAAGTATCCGTGCATACGTCAGCGCACTGAACAAGATAGCATATGAGGAGGGTTAATTGTGAAATTAGCTTTTTCTACAAAATTCCACAAGAATAAAAGTCTTGATGAGTTTCTCAATATGGCGGACGAGCTGAAATACGGCGGAATCGAGATTCACGATTTCCGAGACCCGATGTTCTCGGGCAGAACCTCACCGTTCAACCCCGACATGGCTTCTTCAACCAAAAGAAAGCTCATTAACTCAAAAAAGAGCATCGTTTGCATAAACTCAAACTGCAATGCCGCCGACACCTCGGACGAAAATGTTGAAAAAATGAATTCGGCAATTGCCGTGGCAAGCAATATCAACGTTCCCTATATAAAGCTTTATGTCGAGGGCGGCGAGGATGCTTACGACAAGGCGATAGAGTTCATCGGCAAGGCAATAGCAGAGGGCGAAAAGCATAACGTAATCGTGCTTGTTGAAACGACGGGAATTTTTGCCGACACAACAAGACTTTGCGACTTGATGAACTACTTCGCAAGCGACTTTATCGGCGCGGACTGGAACATGTACGAAACCTACTTCGTCGGAGGCGAGGATTCGGAAAAGACGATTACCAACCTCGGCGCATATGTTAAGCTTGTTCACCTGACCGATGCAGAAAAAGCAGGGGAGCATACCCTCATCGGCGAGGGCACAATGCCTATTAAGGATATGATGAACGCTCTCGGTTCAATCAATTATAACGGCTTTATTTCGGTTGAATGGAATCCCGAATGGTTCAAGTCGATTGACGATCTCGAAATCATTTTGACCCACTATGAGAGCTATATGGAGACCGTTAAAGACGAAACAAACAAGAAAAAGTATTACTATAACAAGACCCATACAGGCAAATTTGTATGGAAAAAAGAGGAGCTTATTGAGGAGACTTTTCCGCAGGTTCTTGACAGAATGGTTGAGGAATTTCCCGATCAGCTTGCATTCAAATACACAACGCTTGACTACACAAGAACTTATGCACAGTTCCGTGATGACGTTGATACCTTTGCAAGAGCGCTTATCGCAATGGGCGTCAAGGCAGGCTCTCATGTTGCCGTTTGGGCAACCAATGTTCCGCAGTGGTATATTTCATTCTGGGCAACGACCAAAATCGGTGCAGTTCTCGTTACGATGAACACAGCCTATAAAATCCATGAGGCCGAGTACCTGCTCAGGCAGTCAGACACTCATACGCTTATTATGATAAAAGGCTACAGAGATTCGCACTATGATGAGATCATGGCTGAGCTTTGCCCCGAGCTGGAGCACACAAAGAGCGGCGAAAAGCTCCACGCAAAGAGACTGCCGTTTTTGAGAAATATTGTTACTGTCGGCTATGAGCAGCAGGGATGTATGACATGGGAGCAGGCAGTTGACAAGTCCGGAGAGATTCCTGTCGAGGAGGTCTACAGAATGGCTTCTCTCGTCAGAAAGGACGATGTCTGCAACATGCAGTATACCTCGGGCACAACGGGCTTCCCCAAGGGCGTTATGCTGACGCACTATAATGTTGTAAACAACGGCAAGTGCATCGGCGACAGAATGGATCTTTCAACGGCGGACAGAATGATGATTCATGTTCCGATGTTCCATTGCTTCGGCATGGTTCTTGCCATGACGGCAATTATGACACACGGCGGAACGGCACTTCCTTTGCCTTATTTCTCACCGAAATCTTCGCTTGCATGTATCAATTCCGAGCGCATAACGGCTTTCCACGGCGTTCCGACAATGTTTATTGCAATGCTCCAGCACCCCGACTTTGAAAAGACGGATTTCTCATACATGAGAACGGGTATCATGGCAGGCTCGCCGTGCCCGATTTCAAAGATGCGTGAGGTTGTCGATAAGATGCACATGACCGAAATCACAATTGTTTACGGTCAGACGGAATCCTCTCCCGGCTGTACAATGAGCAGCACGGATGATCCCTTGGAGGACCGCGTTGCGACGGTCGGACATCCGCTTCCAAAAATCGAATGTAAAATCGTCGATCCCGATACGGGTCTTGAGTGCCCCGACAATGTAACGGGCGAGTTTGTTGCCCGAGGCTACAATATCATGAAGGGCTATTATAAAATGCCGAAGGCTACGGCAAGCGCAATTGATAAGGACGGCTGGCTTCATACAGGCGACCTTGCATGCCGCACTCCGGAGGGTAACTTCAGAATCACAGGCAGACTTAAGGATATGATTATTCGCGGCGGCGAGAATATCTACCCCAAGGAAATCGAGGAGTTTATCTATACTCACCCGAAGGTCAAGGACGTTCAGGTTATCGGCGTTCCCGATGAGGGACTCGGCGAGGAAATCATGGCTTGCATTATCCTCAAGGAGGGCGAGACCATGACCGAGCAGGAGATGAAGGGCTACGTTCTTTCGCACATGGCAAAGCACAAGGTGCCGAAGTATATTGACTTTGTGACCGAGTTCCCGATGAATGTTGCCGGCAAGATTTTGAAATACAAGATGCGTGAGGACGCTATCAAGAAATACGGCCTGCAAAAGGCAAATTCCGTTGTAACGGCGTAACATTACAAAATGTAATGTTAATATTACAAATAATCTCTTGAAAAATCAAGAAAACTATCTTATAATGTACCGCAACAGGTACAAATAACCTGTTGAAACAAAGGCTGTGACGAAGACGGTTGCGTTTATGTCCTTTCAGAGAGTCGGCGTTTGGTGTGAGCCGATAGCGAGATGAATGTAAAACCCATCACTTCCGAGCCGGAGAGATGAAACAACAGTAGTTTCTCCCGTGACAACTGCGTCAGTGTTGAGGGATTGTCAGATCCTGCAGAGAGGCGAGAAGCAATAGCAGATCGCAATTTGAGTGGTACCGCGGATTATCAAATCCGTCTCAAAGTTCTAAGGACTTTGGGACGGATTTTTTGTTTTATCCGAAATCGGTGCCGGTACATTACGGAGGTAAAAATTATGTCAAATCAAACAGAAACAAACCAGCTTTATGAAGTGGCGGAACGTATCCACGAAATGAGAGACATATGTGCCTTTACCGTTGAACAGATGGCGGAAAAGACCGAGGTCTCTGTTGAAACCTACAGACTTTATGAGAGCGGAACGGTAGATCTCCCGTTCACATTTATTCACAAATGTGCGCTTGCGTTTGACATCGGCATTACGGATCTTCTTGAAGGTCACAGCGCCGTACTTTCATCTTACACCGTCACAAGAAAGGGCAAGGGTCAGGTTACCGCCAGTGAAAACGGAATCGAGATTCAGAACCTTGCGCCGAAATTCAGAAAAAAGCTCTCCGAACCGTACTGGGTTAGATATGAGTATGATGCAGAGCTTGAAAATAAACCTATTCACACTACAACTCACAGCGGTCAGGAATTTGACCTCGTTATCAGCGGTACTCTTAAGGTAAGAGTCGGCAATCATGAAGAGATCCTTCACGAGGGCGACAGCATCTACTATAACTCGTCAACTCCTCACGGAATGATAGCCATTGACGGCAGAGACTGTCTTTTCCTTGCAATGGTTATGGCAAGTGACGAACCTGTTCAGAATATTTTGCATGAAAGAGCTGTTATGGGCGTTAAGGCTAAGGGCAGCTACGTTTGCGAGAAGTTTATCGACGCAACCGAGGACGAGAACGGCAACCTTGTTTCAATCGACTTCAATCACGAGGACGAATTTAACTTTGCCTTTGATATCGTTGATAAGATTGCTAAGAAATCACCCGATAAGCGTGCTCTTGTTCATGTTGACCGTGACAAGACAGAGAGAATCTTCACATTCAAGGATGTTAAGGAACACTCGGCTCAGGCGGCTAACTACTTCAAGTCGCTCGGTATCAAGAAGGGCGACAGAGTCATGCTTGTTCTCAAGCGTCACTATCAGTTCTGGTTTGCGATCCTCGGTCTGCATAAGATAGGCGCAATTGCAATTCCTGCTACGAACCTTCTTGTTGACCACGATTTTGAGTACAGATTTGAGGCGGCAGGCGTAACCTCGATCCTTTGCACAGCCGACGGAGACACGGCTCATCAGGTCGATATCGCCGATTCAAAGACACATACTCTCGTAAACAAGATCATCGTCGGCGGCGAGCGTGAAGGCTGGCACAACTTTGACAGCGAATATTGCCTGTTCTCAAGACGCTACAGGCGTGAGGAGGACGCACCGTGCGGAAATGATCCGATGCTCATGTTCTTCACTTCGGGCACAACGGGTTATCCGAAAATCGCAACCCATTCCTACAAATATCCGCTCGGTCACTATATCACAGCTAAATATTGGCACTGCGTAAGCAAGGACGGACTTCATCTTACTATCTCCGACACAGGCTGGGGCAAGGCTCTTTGGGGCAAGCTCTACGGACAGTGGCTCTGCGAGGGCGCCGTATTTGTATATAACTTCGATCGCTTCGATGCATCGGATATCCTTCCGATGTTCGCTAAGTATCATATTACAACGTTCTGTGCACCTCCGACGATGTACAGAATGATGATAAAAGAGGATCTCGGCAAGTACGATCTTTCTTCTATCCGTCACGCAACAACAGCAGGTGAGGCTCTCAACCCAGAGGTATTCCGTCAGTTCTACAATGCTACGGGACTTGAGCTTATGGAGGGCTTCGGTCAGACGGAAATGACCCTCGGAATCGCAACCCTCACGGGTATGACTCCGAAGCCGGGCTCAATGGGCAAGCCGACACCGCTCTACGATATCAAAATTCTCCGTCCCGACGGAACGGAAGCCGACCTCGGTGAAACCGGCGAAATCTGCGTCAATACCTCCGAAAAGGTACCGTGCGGAATATTCCTCGGCTACTATAGAAATCAGGAAAAAACAGACGAGGTTTGGCACGACGGCGTTTATCACACAGGTGATATCGCATGGCGAGATGAGGACGGTTACTTCTGGTATGTCGGCCGTATTGATGACGTTATCAAGTCTTCCGGCTACCGTATCGGACCGTTCGAGATCGAAAATGTTATCATGGAGCTTCCTTATGTTCTTGAGTGCGGCGTTTCCGCTGCTCCAGACGATGTAAGAGGACAGGTTGTTAAGGCATCCATTGTTCTTACCAAGGGCACAGAACCTACCGAGGAGCTCAAGAAAGAGATTCAGAACTACGTCAAGAAGCACACCGCTCCTTACAAGTACCCGAGAATCGTTGTATTCAAAGATGAATTACCGAAGACTATAAGCGGCAAGATTATCCGTAATCAACTGTAAAATTGCCCATGGCACGCCGATTTCGGCGTTGACAGGCTTAGCAATACACATAGTATTGCGTCAGCCTGTCGCCTTGAACTCGACGCACCCTGAACAATTTGATTTAAGGTATGGCACATTGCTTTCTTCGTTGGTGAGCCTCGAAATACACATAGTATTCCATCGGCTCACCGCCTTGAAATCGACGCACCCTGAACGATTTGTTCTAAGGTATGGCATGCCGATTTTAGAAGAAATATACCGGCTTCCCCTTGAGGGAAGGCTGATTAGTTCCTGTAACTATAATAATTTTTTATCAAACTTTCCCATTGCTGCGTGGTGCGATAAAGGAACAATTCGTAGGTGTCGATGCCCACATCGCCCCAATGACAGGAGAAAAATTTTTTCGGCGCTCTCATATGAGGGGGTTTGCTAAAATTTATCATTTAATCATCAAACTTTCCGAGGTGAAAATATGAAGCGTATAACGCTTTTTGCCGGTCATTACGGCAGCGGAAAAACGAATATTGCCGTCAATTATGCTTTTAAGCTGAGACAGCAGGGCCTTGAGGTTGCGGTTGCCGACCTTGATATTGTTAATCCCTATTTCAGAACGAAAGACAGCGAAAAGGAGCTTAAAGAGGCCGGAATCAGGCTTATTTGTTCCGAGTTTGCAAGTTCCAACGTTGATTTGCCGTCGCTGCCGCAGGATATATATTCGGTTATTGACGACCGTTCCGAATTTGCCGTCATGGATATCGGCGGAGACGACAGGGGAGCTTATGCGCTCGGTCGCTATTCGGAAAGCATAGTCCGTGAAAATGACTATGAAATGTACCTTGTAATAAACATGTACAGACCGCTGACAAGGGACGCTTACAGCACTCTTGAGGTCATGAACGAAATCGAGAAAGCCGCTTCAATGAAATTTACCGCTATAATAAACAATTCAAATCTCGGCGAGGAGACGACCGCACAGGATGTTCTCGATTCACTCAAATATGCCGACGAGGTTTCAAAGCTTACGGGACTTCCCGTTGCGATGACGACCGTTAAGAAAACACTCTATAAAGAACTGTACGGAAAAGTGGACAATATGCTTCCGCTTACCCTGCAGGAGAAAATAAATTAGGAGGAATGTCAAATGGCTAAAGTAACATTCAAAACAGACCTTTGCAAGGGCTGCGGACTTTGCGTGAACGCTTGTCCCAAGGGAATAGTTCACTTGTCAGAGACAACGCTGAACAACAAGGGACATCATCCCGCAGTTGTGACAGAGCAGGAAAAATGTATAGGCTGCGCATTCTGCGCAACGATGTGTCCCGATTGTGTTATTACGGTAGAGAGGTGAAAAAAATGTCAGATAAAGTACTTATGAAAGGTAACGAAGCAATTGCCGAGGCTGCTATCAGGGCAGGCTGCCGCCATTACTTCGGTTATCCTATCACTCCGCAGACAGAGGTTGCGGCCTATATGTCAAAGCGTATGCCGAAGATCGGCGGAACCTTCCTTCAAGCGGAGAGCGAAATTGCCGCTATCAATATGGTTATCGGCGTTTCGTCAACAGGCAAGAGAGTCATGACCTCCTCTTCCAGCCCGGGAGTTTCGCTTAAAAGTGAGGGTATATCATACCTCGCAGGCTGTGATCTTCCCGCGCTCGTTGTCAACGTTCAGCGTGGCGGTCCGGGACTCGGCGGAATTCAGCCCTCGCAGTCTGATTACTGGCAGTCAACAAAGGGCGGCGGACACGGCGATTACCACAATATCGTACTTGCTCCGGCTTCTGTTCAGGAAATGGCAAGCCTTACGGTCAAGGGATTTGAGCTTGCAGACAAATACAGAATGGTTGCAATGATCCTTGCCGACGGTACAATGGGTCAGATGATGGAACCTGTTTCTCTCGATGTTGCCGAGGTTACTCCGGTTGAAAAGCCGTGGGCACTCACAGGCACAAAGTGCGAGAGAGAGCACAACATAGTCAATTCGCTTTACCTCAAACCCGAGGAGCTTGAAATAAAGAACTTTGAGAGATATCAGAAGTACAAGACGATTGAAGAAAACGAAACAATGTATGAGGAATATCTCATGGAGGACGCCGAGATTTGCGTAGTTGCGTTCGGCATTACTGCCCGAGTTGCAAAGAATGCAGTCAACGAGGCTCGCAAGAGAGGCGTCAAGGTCGGCATGATAAGACCGATCACACTCTGGCCGTTCCCGACAAAGCCGCTCAGTGCCGCCGCCGAGAAGTGCGAGAGATTTATAACTGTTGAAATGAACATGGGTCAGATGATCGACGATGTAAAGCTTGCAATCGACTGCAAGAGACCGGTTGACCTTTGCAACCGCGTCGGCGGTATGATTCCGACTCCCGAGGATGTTCTTTCGGCTATCATGTCAAACGGAGGTGCAGAATAATGTCAGTTGTATTTGAAAAACCGAAATCATTGACAGACGCAACGCTTCACTATTGCCCGGGCTGTACTCACGGTATTATTCACCGTCTTGTTGCCGAGGTAATTGATGAGCTTGGAATCGAGGGAGATACTATCGGTGTCGCATCGGTCGGCTGCTCTGTTATGGCATATAACTATTTCACATGTGACTTTGTTCAGGCGGCTCACGGCCGTGCTCCCGCTGTTGCAACAGGCGTAAAAAGAAGCGACCCGTCAAAGGTTGTATTTACATATCAGGGCGACGGCGATCTTGCTGCTATCGGTACTGCCGAGACGGTTCATGCCGCCGCAAGACGTGAGAATATCACCGTAATTTTCGTCAACAACGCCATCTACGGTATGACCGGCGGTCAAATGGCTCCGACAACTCTTCCCGGTCAGGTCACTCAGACCTCTCCTTACGGCAGAGACGTAAACACAGTCGGCTATCCCGTTAAGGTTTGCGAGCTTCTTTCAAACGTTGACGGTGCAGCATACCTTGAGAGAGTTGCCGTTAACAATGTTAAGAACGTCAAGAACGCAAAGAAGGCAATCAAAAAAGCTTTCAAAAATCAGATTGAAGGCAAGGGCTTCTCACTCGTTGAGGTTATTTCAACCTGCCCGACGAACTGGGGCATGACTCCGCAGAAGGCTCTTGACTGGGCTGAGGATAACATGATTCCTTACTATCCTCTCGGCGTCTACAAGGATATCTATGCAAAGGAGGAAGAAAAATGAGCAACACTTGCAGAATGTTATTCGCGGGCTTCGGCGGACAGGGTATTCTGTTCGCAGGCAAATTCCTTGCATATAAAGGACTTATCGAGGGCAAGCAGGTAAGTTGGCTTCCTTCCTACGGTCCCGAAATGAGAGGCGGTACTGCTAACTGTTCGGTAATCATCAGCGACGAGCCGATAGGCTCTCCGATCGTTGACAAGCCGGACGTACTTGTTGCAATGAATCTTCCGTCACTTGAAAAATATGAAAACGAAGTGGTCAGCGGTGGAAAGATTTTTGTTGATTCTACAATGATTGACAAAAAGGTTGACAGAACGGATGTGGATGTATATTATATACCTGCAACGAAAATGGCGAACGATAACGGAACGCCGACGCTTGCCAATATGATTATCACGGGCAAGATTCTCAAAGAAGTGCCGCAGTTTTCAATTGATTATACCGATGATGCACTCAAAAAGGTTGTTTCCGCCCGTCACCTTGATCTCCTTGATGTAAACAAGGGTGCTGTCAAGGCAGGCTATGACTATGAATAATAAGATGAGAATTTCCTGTATTCAGCTTGATATGAAGCTCGGCGATGTTGAGTATAACTACGCCGAGGCTCTCAGGCTGATAAGAGAGACTGTTGAAAAAGAAAAATCCGACGTTGTTGTTCTTCCCGAAACATGGACAACGGGTTTCTATCCCAAGGAAAACCTTGCGGATTATTGCGACAGAGACGGCGAGAAGGTAAAAAAGACTTTCTCGGCTTTGGCAAAGGAGCTTAACGTAAACATCGTTGCGGGCAGTATTGCCAATGAGAAGAACGGCGGAATTTACAACACGGCTTTTGTTTTCAACCGTGAGGGTGAAGTCGTTGCCGAATATGACAAGACGCACCTTTTTACTCCGATGGATGAGCACAGGTTTTTCAGCTTCGGCAAAAATCTTGTGACATTTGAGCTTGACGGACATAAGTGCGGAATTGTTATCTGCTACGATATCCGATTCTGCGAGCTTATCAGAAGCCTTGCGCTCAAAGGCATCGACATGCTCTTTATGGTGTCCCAATGGCCGCTAGTCAGAACCTCTCATATTGTTACGCTCACAAGGGCGAGAGCGATTGAAAATCAGATGTTTGTTGTCTGCTGCAATTCCTGCGGCAAAACTCCGGACGCTGTATTCGGAGGCCATTCGCAGATAATCGACCCGTGGGGCGAGGTTCTCGGGGCGGCAGGCGAGCAACAGGAGGTTATAACAGCCGACTGCGATTTCGGAATAATTAAGGATATCAGAAATTCGATAAACGTTTTCAATGACAGAAAACCCGATCTCTATGAATTATAATAATGCTTTGAAAGGAGCGACAGAAATGTATAAATTTCCAGTAACAAGAACTACGCACCCAAAGGAGAAGCCGGATCAGAAGAAGCTCGGCTTCGGTAAGTATTTCACAGACCATATGTTTATGATCGACTATGATGAGGGTCAGGGCTGGCACGACGGAAGAATTGTTCCGCATGAGCCGATCGCCATTGAGCCTGCATCATGCGTGCTCCACTATGCCCAGATGATGTTCGAGGGCATGAAGGCATATAAAACTCCGTCGGGCGACATTCAGCTTTTCAGACCGGATCAGAACTTTGAGCGTATGAACAGAACCAATGACCGTATGTGTATTCCTCATATGGAAAAGGATATCTTCTTTGACGCTATCAATCAGCTTATCTCCGTTGATAAGGACTGGGTTCCTTCTGAGCCGGGCACAGCTCTTTATATCAGACCGTTCATCTTCGGCGATGAGGTTTCGTTCAGCGTTCTTCCGGCAAAGCATTATCGTTTTATCATCATTCTTTGTCCGGTTGGTTCTTACTATGCCGCAAACGACGGCGGACTTCATACAACGAGGATTTATGTTGAGGACGAATTTATCCGTGCGGCTGTCGGAGGCACAGGCTTTGCAAAGTGCGGCGGCAACTATGCCGGCGGCATGAAGGCTTCGGCAAAGGCTATGGAGCATGACTGCAAGGACGTTCTTTGGCTCGATGCCGCAGAGCATAAATATGTTGAGGAAATCGGCACTTCAAACGCATTCTTCGTAATCGGCGACGAGGTTATCACCGCTCCGCTTATGGGTACGATTCTTCCCGGTATCACAAGAAAATCCGTTATTGAGCTTCTCAAGAAGTGGGGAGTAAAGGTTTCGGAGAGACGTCTTTCAATCGACGATGTATGCGCCGCTTCAAAAGCAGGTACTCTTAAAGAGGTATTCGCAAGCGGTACGGCTGCCGTTATCTCACCGATCGGCACTCTTTACTACATGGGATCGGATTACAAGGTTGCCGACGGCAATGTAGGTCCTATCGCTCAGAAGCTTTACGACACGCTTTACGGTATGCAGACAGGTCACGTTAAGGACGACATGGGCTGGACATACAAGGTACAGCTTGACTGATTTTTGATATAATAACGGCGGAAATCGTTTATCGGTTTCCGTCATTTTTTATTGCCGTTTTCCATATATTATATAGGGAGTTATATGAGACAAAGGTTAGATGAAAATATGTTCGGTTCTTTTGTAGGGGAAGCCGGAATGTTTTACACCTAAATCAAATTTTATAAGATTTTTCACTGTAATGAGGTTCAGAAAACGTATAATCCGTAGGGGTCGATGCCCACTCGACCCAAGGTTTGAATAAATCATTATTGAGCGTGGTTCTGTTTACAGAGGAGCTTTCACGGCTTGTCCGTGACTGAGGGAGTGTTTCAATGGGAAAGCTGAAGAAAAAATTCAGTATGTTCAATTACACGAAGAAGTGGGCTTCGGTAATTCTTATATTTTGTCTGATATGGATTTCCGCAAGCTATATTCTTGCCGCTTTCGGAAGAAATGAGATCGCAGAAACGCTCGGCGGGGCGGTCATTGACCTTACGAAAGCAATTTTTTGCACCTATATTGTCAGAGCTTTTTTTGATACATACTGCGAAAAAAACTATTGCCTGAAAATGTATCGTGAATGTCAGGGAAAGAAATCCGATAATATCGAAAACAGCACAGAAAAAGTCGATTGTGACGGTGAAAAGAGTAATTTATAAACCTTAAACAGACGTATAAAAAACATGGTCTTGTCAAAATCACAATATGGAATTGGGGTAAAATACCACAAAATGCATCTTATTGTGTCTGAATAACATATATATTGTGATGAAATTACTTTAAAAATTTGACAAAGTCTGCGAGTTATGATACCATGAACGCAACAGAAATGACGGATGTGAAACAATGGCAGATGAGAATAAAAATTCTTGCGAAAACTGTAAATATTTTTCCGACGGATTGAGTGAAAAAGGCTATTGTAAGCTTTATCATCACAACCTAACCGAGCCGGAAAGAATTTGCAGCAGGTTCGAGCAAAAAGAGGAAAAACGGAAAGACTCGCCGAATGAGGCGGATTATACAAAAAACGCACCCGAAACGGGTCGGCTTAAATATAAGAACAATAAGCGGCTGTTATATCTTATAGGTATAGTCAGTATTTTTGTTTTGAGTATCGCGCTTTTGCTTGTTGATATTGTCTTTGCCGTTGAGCTTCACCCGCACTTGATTCCGTTGCCTGTAAAGATAGGCACACTTGCCGTTGTTCTTGCCGTATATTTGTTCTTTGTATGGCACAACATGATGCTTCTGAGGAAATACAGATGGACGGCTGTTCTGTATTTTATCTTGGCATTGGCGGTTATCGTTCTTGTAATCTTCGATTTCGGCAATGTATGGATTACGCTGAACAACTGGCTGAACGGAATTATTGATTACCTTTTTTATGATATGCATATGAGATAATTGAAAAAGAATTGCAACGTCGGAGATTTCCGGCGTTTTTCTTTAAATTTTTTGAAAAAACTATTGGAAGATTGCAATAAATATTGTATAATAAACCATGTATGGAACAAATATGCTTTATGGAGTGGTCTTATGGCGGCTAAATATACCATATCACTTAAAAAGATAATAGAGGTCATCGGATTTGATATTGAATACACACCCGTTGATCCGGCAGAGATTCTTGTTTCTTCGTTGGAAATTAACCGACCGGGTCTTATGCTTTCCGGATTTACAAAATATTTTGACCCGGAACGTATTCAAATTATGGGTGTTTCCGAGATTGAATATCTTAATTCATTCAAGCCTGAGGACAGGTTCAGAAAGGTTAAAAGACTTCTTTCAAAAAAGCCCGTTGCAATCATTCTGACTCGTGACCAGAATTATCACGATGACACTATCGAGCTGGCTAAGAAATACGGCGTTGCGTTGCTCAAAACAACCGACGGAACGTCAAGCTGCATGTCAACGTTGATATCCTATCTGAGCGTTGAGCTTGCGCCGAGAATCACACGTCACGGCGTTTTTGTTGAGGTCTACGGCGAGGGTGTTCTGATAATGGGCGAGAGCGGCATGGGTAAGAGTGAAACGGCGCTTGAGCTTATCAAGCGAGGACACAGACTGGTTGCCGACGACGCTGTTGAAATTCGAAAGGTGTCGCATAAAACATTGGTCGGATCGGCACCGGAAAATATACGGCATTTTATTGAGCTGAGGGGAGTAGGCGTCGTCAACGCAAGGCGGCTTTTCGGCATCGGTTCGGTTAAGGTTTCCGAGAAGATAAACATGGTCATTCAGCTTGAACCGTGGAACGCCGAGAAAAATTACGAGCGTCTCGGACTTGATAACGAAACGATTGATATACTCGGAATTGATATTCCGATATGCGTTGTTCCCGTCACCCCGGGCCGTAACATCTCAATCATCATTGAAGCGGCGGCTATGAACAACAGGCAGAAGAAAATGGGTTACAATGCAGCAAAGCAGCTCCTTCACAACCTCGGTATGACAGACGACATCAAGGTTGAGGAAAATGAGCTTGAAATTTGGCATAACTTTTAAAGCGCAAATTGCTTAAATAACGGAGGAATTTACAATGTACAAGGTTGGAGTTGACCTCGGCGGAACAAATATTGCCGTCGGAGTTGTTGATGAAAAATACAGTATTATAGGCAAGGGCAAGGTTAAAACAAATGCGCCCCGTCCGGCAGAGGAAATTTTTGCCGACATAAAAAAGGCTATTGATATGGCTGTAGCCGACGCAGGACTTACTATGGCTGATATTGAAAGCGTAGGCGTCGGAACGCCGGGTTCGGTTAATCAGGACACGGGCATGATCGAGTTCTCGAACAATCTTGCTTTTAACAATGTTCCTGCCAAGAAGATGCTGGAGGAGCTCACGGGCAAGCCGTGCTATTTTGAGAACGACGCCAATGCCGCTGCTCTCGGCGAGGCATACGCAGGTGCCGGTAACGGCGCAAAAAACTTTGTTGCCGTAACGCTCGGAACAGGCGTCGGCAGCGGAATTATTGTGGACGGCAAGATTGTCAGCGGCATGAACTTTGCCGGCGGCGAGATGGGTCACACAGTTATCGTTGTTGACGGAATTCCCTGCAACTGCGGACGTAACGGCTGTTGGGAGAGCTACGCTTCGGCAACCGCTCTCATTGCTCAGACAAAGGCAAAGATGAAGGAGTGTCCGGACAGTAAGATGTGGGAGCTTTGCGGCGGAGATATTAACAAGGTCAGCGGCAGAACCTCATTCAACGCTATGTATGCAGGCGACGAAGCAGGCAGGGAGGTTGTTGAAAGATACCAATATTATGTTGCTGTCGGCATTATCAATATAATCAATATTTTCCAGCCCGAGGTACTTTGCGTCGGCGGCGGAATCAGCAACGAGGGCGATAACCTTCTTGACCCGATCAGAGAATATGTTAAAAAAGAAAGATACAGCAAGCATGCCAAGAAGCAGACTGAAATCTGCAAGGCGGTTCTCGGCAATGATGCCGGAATCATCGGCGCAGCGTTGTTGGGATAAAAGTAAAGAAGATTTGAGATTTATTGTGAGTCTAAAGTCTAACATCTAACATCTAAAATCTAAGGTCTATCTTGGGTGACATTATGAGCTTCGATAAGATTTTTGAATACGCTGTGAGCATCGGCTGTAAAGCCGAGCGTGAAGTTCCGATGAGCAAGTACACGACATTCCGTATCGGCGGAAATGCGTCGGTTATGCTCACTCCGCTGAACGACGGGCAGCTCGCTTTGATTATCAAGGAATGTAAAAAAGAGAATATCAAGCCGTTCATTCTCGGCAACGGAAGTAATATGCTTATCTGCGATGCCGGTCTGAAAACGGTTGTTGTAAATATGTGCCGCCCCGAGCCGGAAATCAAGCTTGTGAACGGCGATACAATAGTTTGCGACGCAGGCATGACTATGAGCAAGGTCTGCAATTTTGCGCTTGAAAACGGGCTTACGGGCTTGGAATTTGCATTCGGAATCCCCGGCAGTGCAGGCGGCGCGGCATATATGAACGCAGGCGCTTACGGCGGAGAAATGAAGGACGTGCTCGTTGAGTGCCGTCACATTGACCCCGACGGAAATCTCGGCTCGCTCAAGGGTGATGAGCTTGGACTTGCCTACAGAACGAGCGCATATGAGCATAACGGCTTTATTATAACAACGCTTGTTATGAAACTGAAAAAGGGCGACAAATCGGAAATCAAATCCAAAATGCAGGAGCTTTTGCAGCGCCGTAAGGATAAACAGCCTCTTGAATTTCCGAGCGCAGGCAGTACATTCAAGCGACCTGTAGGTTATTTTGCAGGCGGTTTGATCGAGGAATGCGGTCTCAAGGGCTTTTCTGTCGGCGGAGCTCAGGTCAGCGAGAAGCACGCAGGCTTTATCATAAACAAGGGCGGAGCGACCGCTCAAGACGTTCTTGACCTCATTAAATATGTACAGGACAGGGTTTATGAAGAGAAGGGTGTACATCTCGAACCCGAAGTCAGACTCATTACGGTTGGCTGATCTTTTTCCGTGATACGAACCAAATCCCTCTCGGCATATAAGAATATAGCCTTCGAGGAATTTGCTCCGTCTAACGAAAAAATCTCAAGCCTTGATTTTATAGCGTTCAAACAGCTCCCAATCTGCAAAATGCACTGTGAACAATTTTATCACAACCTCAGACTGAGTATTGGTTGGCACAATGCTCACGGTAAATTTTAAAATGCAGAAGAAATTTTTCAAGGCTTCCCTTTGAGGGTAGCGAAGCGGCGCGACGGTAGTGAATGAACGTCCGGTGGACGTTCAGAGCCGGAGCGTGACCAAGCCGCAGCGAGAAGCTCCGTCGTAAGACGGTGATGAGCTGGAAAAGTTCGGGCTTTATGTTATTATATAATGAGATGAAAATTTGCCACCTCATCCGAGCGGCGCAATCCGCTGCCCACCTTCCCCTCAAGGGGAAGGCTGATGAATGACTGCAAAATTTGCTTTTTGTTTTGTAGAAATTGCTTTAAGCAAAAGCACAACCACCACTGTTTACACCTTGAAAGGAATGGTTTTATGGAATTATTGATTGTTACGGGAATGTCAGGCGCAGGTAAATCTGCCGTTGTTGACGCTTTGGAGGATCTCGGCTATTTCTGCGCCGATAATCTTCCGCCTGCAATTATTCCGACCATTGCTCAGTTTGTAAGCAAGACGGATAACGCGCAGAAGATCGCAACGGTTACGGATATCCGTGTCGGCGAAAAAATGTTTAACGAGTTCCCGAGTGTTCTTAAAAATCTTGAGGAACAGGGATATAAGTACAAGGTGCTTTTTGTTGATGCTTCCGAGGAGGTTCTTGTCAGAAGATATAAGGAAACAAGAAGAAAGCATCCCTTGCTTGACAAATGTGACGGCTCGCTTCATGCTGCTATAGCAATGGAGCATGAAAAGCTTCTCAATATCAGAATGAAAGCCGATTATATTATTGATACATCAAAGTCGAGCGTTGCCGAGTGCAAGCAGAGGGTAAACGAGCTTTTCCTTGACGATCCGGACAGTGCATTGAAAATTCGCTGTATGTCCTTTGGCTTCAAATACGGAATTCCGAACGACGCCGACTTGGTTTTTGACGTTCGCTGTCTGCCTAATCCGTTCTATGTGCCGTCGATGAAATACAGGACAGGTCTTGAACCAGACGTCAGTGAGTATGTCATGAATTCCGATCATTCGGTTAACGTGCTTAACAAGCTCAACGATCTTATTGATTACACTGTTCCTCTTTATATCGAGGAGGGCAAGAGTCAGCTTGTTATCGCAATCGGCTGCACGGGCGGACGGCACCGTTCTGTCTGCTTCGCCGAGAAAATAAGAGAAAATCTGCTGAAGCTCGGCTACAGCGTCAGCGTTAAACACAGAGATATAGAAAAATAACAGGGGTATAAGCAGATGTCATTCACCGCAGGAGTGAAAAATGAATTAGCAACGCTTGCGTTTGAGTCCGAATGTTGCAAGCGTTCCTTTGCGTACGGTTTTTTACTGTACGGAAAGAGCTTTACGACACGTTCGGTAAGCTGTGCGACGGATTACGCCGAGGTTATGCAGGCTTTTGAAAGAACAATTGCCGAAACTTCCGGAGTCAAAACGACGGTTACTCGGCTTAGAAGCGGAAAATATGTTCTGAAAATTCCGGCAGTTGAGGATAGAAAGCGCATTATCGAGTATTTCGACCATGCTGTCAATTCAATCTCACTCAGGATCAACAGAGGAGTTTTTGAGGATGACGAGTGCTACGGGTCATTCCTGCGCGGGGTTTTTCTCTCGTGCGGTTCAATTGCCAACCCCGATAAGAATTATCACCTTGAATTTGTTATCCCTTTCCATAATCTCAGTCTTGACCTTTTGAAAATACTTACCGATTTCGGGCTTAAAGCGAAGCTTATACTCAGAAAGTATTCATACGTTGTTTATCTAAAGGACAGCGAGAGCATTGAGGATCTGCTGACCCTTATGGGTGCGGTTAATTCAAGCCTTGAACTTATGGGAATTAAAATTCAAAAGGACGTAAGAAACAAGATAAACAGACAGATGAACTTTGAGTCTGCCAACATGAGCCGCTCAATCGAAGCCGGATTGGCACAGGTTGAAGCGATAGAGATTATTGAGAAAAAGCAGGGGCTTGACTCGCTGTCGGACGAGCTGAAGGAGGTTGCGATTTTACGCAGAGAAAACCCCGATATGTCGCTCAAACAGCTCGGAGAGAACCTTACGGTGCCGATTTCACGTTCGGGCGTTAATCACAGGCTTATGAAAATCATGGAAATTGCGGATAAGTACAGGTAAGAAGCAAATATAACTTTTATAATAAAGGAGGCGGCGCGTTGAGCTTCACACATCTTCATTTACATACGGAATACAGCTTGCTTGACGGAGCATGCCGTCTTGATGACCTGCTTGACCGTGCGGTTGAGCTAGGCATGGATTCCATTGCAATTACCGACCACGGCGTTATGTACGGCGCTGTGGATTTTTACAAAAAGGCGAAGGCGAGAGGTATCAAGCCGATCATCGGCTGCGAGTGTTACCTTGCCTCAAGAGGCCGCAAGGATAAGGTTCACGCTCTCGACAATGAGAGATACCATCTTGTTCTTCTCTGTGAGAATGCAACGGGTTATCAGAATCTTATTTCAATGGTTTCAAAGGCGTGGACGGAGGGCTTTTACACAAAGCCGAGAATCGACCGTGAGCTTTTGGAGCAGTATCACGAGGGTATAATCGCTCTTTCGGCTTGCCTTGCAGGTGAAATTCCGAGAGCACTGATAGCTGATGATTATGAGAGAGCGAAGGAAAAGGCTCTTTGGTACAACAAAGTTTTCGGTCAGGGTAATTTCTATCTTGAGCTTCAGAATCACGGAATCCGCGAGCAGAAGCAGATTGAGCCGATGCTCATAAGACTTTCAAAGGAGACCGGTATTCCGCTCGTTGCGACGAATGATACGCACTATGTCCGCAAGGAGGACAGCAAGATTCAGCAGGTTCTCATCTGCATTGCAACCAATACGACCCTGGGTCAGGGCAACGGTCTTGAATTTGACAGCGACGAGTTCTATTTAAAGAGTGAGGAGGAAATGCACGAGCTTTTCTCACACGTTCCCGAGGCGATAGAAAATACGCAGATTATCGCCGATCGGTGCAATTACGACTTTGAATTCGGCAATACCAAGCTTCCTCATTTTGAAGTGCCCGACGGCAGAGATCATTTTGAATGGTTCAGGGAGCAGTGCTACGCCGGAATGTACAGGAACTACGGCGATGATCCTCCGAAAGAGTATTTTGACAGGCTGAATTACGAGCTTGATGTTATTAACAAAATGGGCTATGTTGATTATTTCCTGATAGTCCATGATTTTATAAGATATGCAAAATCCAAGGGAATTCCCGTTGGTCCGGGCAGAGGTTCGGGCGCAGGCAGCATTGCTGCATATTGCATCGGCATAACGGGAATCGACCCGATGAAATATAATCTTCTGTTTGAACGTTTTCTCAATCCCGAGCGTGTAAGTATGCCGGATTTTGACGTTGACTTCTGCTACGAGCGCAGGGGAGAGGTAATAGACTACGTTATCGAAAAGTACGGCGCAGACCATGTTGCACAGATCGTTACCTTCGGAACGCTTGCGGCAAGGGCGGCTATTCGTGATGTCGGCAGAGCTATGGGAATACCTTATAACATCGTCGATAACGTTTCTAAGCAGGTTCCCAGAGAGCTGAATATTACAATTCAAAAGGCGCTTAAAAAGTCGCCCGAATTCCGTTCACTGTATGAAAGCAGCGACGAGATAAAGAGTCTGATTGATACATCTATGAAGGTTGAGGGTATGCCGAGACATACCTCGACCCATGCGGCGGGTGTTGTTATAACAAGAGACCCCGTGGCGAGTTATGTGCCGCTTGCGCTCAACGATAATTCGCCCGTCACTCAGTATACGATGACGACGCTTGAGGAGCTGGGACTGCTCAAGATGGACTTCCTCGGGCTGAGGACGCTGACCGTTATAAACGATGCGGTCAAGATGATAAGACTTAAAGACAATAGCTTTGATATCAACAGGATAGACATAGCAGACAAGGCAACCTATGAGATGATGGCTTCGGGTCAGACCGAGGGCGTGTTCCAGTTTGAATCGGCAGGCATGAAAAGCGTGCTCATAGGGCTGAAACCTGTCGATATTGAGGATTTGATAGCTGTTATCTCGCTCTACCGTCCGGGTCCGATGGATTCGATAAATACTTATATCGAAAACAGGCATCATCCGGAAAAGACAGTTTACAAGACGGAAAAGCTCCGTGAGATTCTTGAAGTCACCTACGGCTGTATGATCTATCAGGAACAGGTTATGCAGATATTCCGCTCTCTTGCCGGATATTCCTACGGCAGAGCCGATATTGTCCGCCGTGCAATGTCCAAGAAAAAACACGATGTCATGGAAAAGGAGCGTAAAAACTTCATCTACGGTATTGTGCGTGAGGACGGAACGGTTGAATGTGACGGCTGCGTTAAAAGGGGAATTCCCGCCGAGGTTGCCAACGATATATTCGACGATATGTCATCGTTTGCCTCATATGCATTCAACAAATCACACGCAACGGCATATGCCTATGTCGCATACCAGACAGCCTATCTCAAATGCCATTATCCTTGCGAGTTTATGGCGGCGCTTCTTTCAAGCGTTCTTGACAATACGGACAAGGTAACGGAATATACTGATGAATGTAACAGGATAGGCATTAAAATCCTGCCGCCGAACGTCAATGAGAGCAATGACAATTTCACCGTTTCAAACGGAAATATCCGTTTCGGTATGCTTGCAATAAAAAATCTCGGCAGGAGCTTTATCAGAAATATAATTTCTGAAAGAAACGCAGGCAAATTTACATCCTTTTATAATTTTTGCTCGAGAATGCACGGCTCGGATTTTAATAAAAGAGCGGTTGAAAGTCTCATTAAAAGCGGTGCACTTGACGGCTTGGGAGCAAACCGCCGTCAGATGCTCATGGCAATGAATGAGATAATCGACGAGCTTGACTCAAAGAAACGCAGAAATGTTGAGGGTCAGATCGGTCTGTTTGATTCGGTCGGCGGCGAATCTCACTCGGAATCGGCATTGAAATTCTTTGACGAATTTCCGCAGAGTGAGCTTTTAGCAATGGAAAAATCGACAACGGGTTTATATCTATCGGGTCATCCGATGGCATCTCATGCCGAGCTTGCGGCTTCAATGGGTTGTGTGAGAATTGCCGAGCTTGCAAACAGCGGCGAAAATATACATTCTTCGCATAAGGACGGAGAAAGAACCAAGATAATGGGTATAATAACCGAGGTGAAGAAAAAAATCACAAAGAGCGACACAACGATGGCATTTGTCGACGTTGAGGATACCTCGGGATCAATTGAGATTATTGTATTCCCGAAAGTTTTAACAGAAAATGCAATGATGCTTGAGACGGGCAGGGTTCTTGTCTTTTACGGACGGCTCGATGTCAGGGACGAAGAACCGTCAAAGCTTATTTGTGAGCATATTTATACGCTTGAAGCGGCAAAGGATTATTTTTCGCAAAAAAGTGTTCAGGGCTCGGATTCAATTGCCGGACCTGTCAGGAAAAGGCGCAGCGGACTGTTCCTGAAATTCCCGACGGAGGGCACTCCGGAACAGGTTCAGGCGGAAAAACTCCTTGCAATTTTCGACGGCAGAGTTCCGCTTTATTATTATTTTGCCGATACCGAAAAATACGTTCATCAGCCGTATGAACGCAGTGTTGACGTCAACGAACCTTTGATAAACGAGCTTAAACGGCTTCTCGGCGAAGAAAATGTGGTTTTTCAGTAGTTTTCGGCAAATATTTTTCTGTTTTATTTGACATTTTTTTTATTTAGGTGTATCATCATATAGTATTTTTAGAGAATCCTTAGGAGGAAGTTATAATGAAGACAATCGGAGTTTTGACAAGCGGCGGAGACGCCCCGGGAATGAATGCTGCCGTTCGTGCAGTTGTTCGTACAGCGTGTGAGAACCATATTAAGGTTTACGGCATTGACCGTGGCTATAAGGGCCTTATGGAGGGCTTGCTTATCCCGATGGAGATCCGCACTGTTTGCGATATTATCCACAGAGGCGGCACAATGCTTCATTCCGCAAGAAGCAAGGAGTTTGCAACCGAGGAAGGTATGCAGAAGGCTATTGAAATCTGTCACGCATACGGCATAGAGGGTATCGTTGTTATCGGCGGTGACGGTTCATTCAGAGGTGCAAGAGACCTTTCCGAGCGAGGAATTCCCTGCGTAGGTATTCCCGGCACGATCGACAATGATATCGCTTGCTGCGACTATACAATAGGCTATGACACTTGTCTTAACACAATTATGGAAATGGTTGACAGAATCCGTGACACATCGGCTTCCCATGACCGCTGCTCTGTTATCGAGGTTATGGGCAGACGTGCAGGCTACCTTGCTCTTAACGCAGGTATCGCAGTCGGCGCAACGGCTATCCTTATCCCCGAGATTGAGTTTGACCTCAAGAGGGACGTGTTCGACAGAATCCGCCGTACTCAGAAGACAGGTAAGAAGCATTTCCTTGTTATCGTTGCAGAGGGCGTAACGGCTGACGGAAACATCACCGTTGATGAGCTTGCAAAGGCAATTGAGGAGGAAACAGGCGTTGAGTCAAGAGCAATGGTTCTCGCTCATGTTCAGCGAGGCGGCTCACCGACAGTAAGAGACCGCGTTGTTGCAAGCCAGATGGGCTACAGAGCGGCTGAGCTTCTCATGGACGGCATCGGCAACCGTGTTGTTGCAATGCAGAAGGATCAGATCGTTGATTATGATATCTTTGAGGCTCTCAACATGAAGAAGCATATTGACATGAATCTTTACAAGATGGCAAACATAATTTCAATCTAAAGGAAATCAAATTATGCTTAAAGACGAATTTTTAGAACTTCGCCGCCGTATAATTGCAAAAGATTTTGAAAGAATGAATGACAGGCAGCAAGAGGCTATCTATGCAGTAAATGGCCCCTTGCTGCTTCTTGCAGGTGCAGGCAGCGGAAAAACCACGGTTCTTGTTAACAGGATTGCCAACCTTATCAAGTACGGCAACGCTTATAATTCGGACTATTCCGAATTTGAACCGAGCGAGAACGATATTGCCGTTATGAAGCATTACCTTGACGATCCGACGACGGATCTGTTCGAGGTCTATGACCTTTTGACGGTTAATGCTCCTGCTCCTTGGGAGATACTTGCCATTACGTTTACAAATAAGGCGGCCTCGGAGCTCAAGGGCAGACTTGCCGCAAAGCTCGGCGACGCCGCAAACGATATATGGGCGAGTACGTTTCATTCCTGCTGTGCAAGAATTCTCAGACGTTACGGTGATTTAATCGGCTACACTAATCGCTTCACGATTTATGACACGGACGATTCAAAGCGAGTTATGAAGGAGGCACAAAGACTCCTTGATATCAACGACAAGATGCTTCCGCACAAGACTATTCTCAAAGAGATAAGCCGTGCCAAGGATCAGCTCATAACGCCGGACGAGTACATTGCCCGGGCGGGCGGAGATGTTCGCCTAAAAGCGATAGGTGAGGCGTACAAGTGCTATCAAAAGCTTCTTAAAAATGCCGACGCAATGGATTTCGACGATATGATTTTCAGAACCGTCGAGCTTTTGCAAAAGAACGAAGAGGTCAGAAATTATTATCAGAATAAATTCAAATACATACTGGTTGACGAGTATCAGGATACCAACCATGCGCAGTATGTGCTGACAAGCCTGCTTGCCGAAAAATACAGAAATATTTGCGTTGTCGGTGATGATGACCAGAGTATATATAAATTCCGCGGAGCTACGATTCAGAACATTCTGAGCTTTGAGGAGCGCTATCCCGACGCAAAGACGATAAGACTTGAACAAAACTACCGTTCGACTCAGACTATCCTTGACGCGGCAAACGCCGTTATTGCCAACAACAGTCAGCGCAAGGGCAAAAACCTTTGGACGGCTAACGGCAAGGGCAACAAGATTACCGTCAACACCTCATATGACGAGAGAGAGGAAGCACGCTTTGTTGCCGATACAATAATGAAGGACGTTGCGTCAGGCAGAAAGATGTCCGACCATGCCGTACTTTACAGAATGAATGCACAGTCGAGCACGATTGAAAATGCGTTTGTCCGTGCAGGTATTCCGTACAGGATCATCGGCGGTCTGCGTTTCTATGAGCGTAAGGAAATCAAAGACGCTTTGGCATACCTTACACTTATCAACAACACGGCGGACAATGTCCGGCTTCGCCGTATAATAAATGAACCTAAGAGGGGAATAGGCGATACAACGCTCAACAATGCGTCGGAAATCGCCGCAGGACTGGGCGTCAGTATGTTTGAGGTCATTTCAAATGCCGACTCCTATCCGTCTCTCAGCCGCGCAGCTTCGAAGCTTTTGCAGTTCAGTGCAATGATTAAGGAGCTTATAGAAGCGGCACAGGAGCTGAAGCCTCACGAGCTGCTTGAAAAAACATTAAGCATGACGGGCTATTATCAGTTCCTTGACCTCGATAAGGACACGGCGCAGGACAGAAAAGAGAACCTCAACGAGCTTAAAGCTAACCTCATGCGTTATGAGGAGGAGAGCGACGAGCCTACGCTCAACGGCTTTCTTGAGGAAATTGCCCTCATGACCGATATCGACAACTACAATGCGGATTCCGATACGGTAGTTATGATGACGCTTCACTCGGCAAAGGGACTTGAATTTCCCGTTGTTTTTATAATCGGCATGGAGGACGGAGTTTTCCCGGGAAATCAGTCGATCTATAATCCCGACGATATGGAGGAGGAACGCCGCCTTGCATATGTCGGTATAACAAGAGCAAAGCAGGAACTCTACCTGACAAACACAAGAACACGCCTTATGTTCGGTTCAACGACCCACAATGCACCGTCGCGCTTTCTCGGTGAGATTCCGGACGATTTGACGGAAAAGACGGGTGTAACATCGTATTCTTCATACAGAAGAAGTGCGGAGGACGAGCCTTACAGAGATTTCGGCGAGGATTTCACAAGCGGCAGACCGATCAAACGAGGCTTCACGGCTCAGACAACGGCGAGAAAACCACAGCCTGCCGCCGCAAGCAGGGAAACCTACAAAATCGGCGATACAGTCACACACAAGGTGTTTGGACAGGGTGTTATACTTTCGGCCAAGAGCATGGGCAATGATACACTTTTGGAAATTGCCTTTGAAAAATCGGGCACAAAGAAGCTCATGGCAAATTTTGCTAAGCTTACAAAATAATAAAATTTAATCAAAACTTAAGATTTGAAGTATTGATTTATTCTGTGACTGATGATATAATCTCAATGAAGAAAATAAGTTTGAGGTGATTATCATGACAAAAACAGCAAACAAATTTTTAGCCGTTTTTCTTGCAATTGCAATGATTTTCAGCTTTTCCGTTATCGGCTTTGCCGAGGAGGGAAAGTTTAATCTGAAATCCGGAGAAGCGGTTGCCGCATCGGGAAACTTTAAAGACAAATATGTCGGTGATCTCAAAATTACGGTTAAGTCGAACAGTGAGTTTGTGCTTGCGGATGGCTTTTCGGTAAATGTGAGCGGAACAGACGGACAGAATAAAACATACAATGCTTCAAATGCAAAGAATATTGAAATGAAGGGCAAGAGTGCGGTTATTACCGTTTCATATGAGTCTGGAATGACTCATGAGGCGGAGTACAAGATCACTTTTGCAGAGGGCTCATTCAAGACGGCTGACGGAAAGATAAGCTCGAATTATTCGTTCACGACAACGGGAAATCTCATTCTCGAAAAGCTGAACGGTGACCGTCCGACAACTACGATGCAGAAGTTTATCAGATGGCTTTCGGGCTGGAAGTATGCAGATATCATAAAGCCGTTAATTGATCTTCTCAAGTGGTTTGATTCACTTTAATATCAACGATTTAAGCCTCTCCTTGATTTTTAAGGGGAGGCAAATTTAATTTTTAGGCATCGGATAATTTATATGCAAAACATAAAAGATATGAAAAACATTGATTACGCGATTTTTGACATGGACGGCACACTGCTTGATTCCATGCACATATGGGACACAGCCTCGGGCGCTTTCCTCATGATGAGGGGCATTATCCCGAGGGAATTTGACCTTTTCCGCAAGCAGGGCTATAAAACGGGAATAAGCTATATGATTAAGGAGTACAACCTCGATATGAGCTTTGACGAAGTGCTCGAAAGCTTGCAGGAGATCCTGTGGTTCTACTATTCAAACATTGCTCCTATCAAGGACGGAGTAAAGGATTTTTTGCAGTCGCTCAAGGATAACGGCGTCAAAATGGTCGTTGCAACTGCGACTGAGAGCAGAATGGCAAAAAAGGCGCTTGAGCGCAACGGCATACTCGGCTATTTTGAGGATGTTATCTCAATGCATGAGATAGGTATTCATAAGAATGACCCTGCTGCATTTGAATATGTCAAAAATGCCATTCATGCCGAGGGTGTCGGCTATGTATTTGAGGACGCTCTCTACGCAATAGAAACTGCCAAATCGGCAGGCTATAAGGTGATCGGCATTGAGGATTATTCCAATGAGGACGACAGGGACGAGATAAAGAAAATCGTCGATTTCTATGCCGAAAATTACGAACAGGTGAAGAAATATTTTGAATTTTAACTACGGGGAATAAAAATGAACATCTATCCTTTCTTTAAGAATTGTATTACCGTCGGTCTGCCGAAAGAGGAGATTATCGGTATCTTTGAAAAAAATGATATAAAAACGGACACCATGGCTTATAATTTCAAGTTTGATAAAGAGAAAAGCTATTACATTCCGTATAAAAATCCATACGGTTGGGGAGTACGTCAATCGTTTGTTCCTGAAATACATATTGCTCTTTCGGAGCAGGGCACAGAAACAAAAATCACATTGCATTTTTGCCTTGAAAGAATGTGCGAAGAGGTCATTACCCTTGTGTTTGCGATCGTTTTGACGTTTTCGATTTTCTTATTTGCTACAGGCTTTATAAAAGAATTTATACCCATAATGCGCCCAATCCCGTTGATAATGCTCCTGCTAACATATTTTATGCCGTTGTTTTATATAGGTAAGTATCGTTCAAGAGCAGTAAAAGAGATACAAAAAATGGTCGGGAAAGAAAAGTCTGAATCGTATAAAGATTAGCAGAAACATTATTCGGCTATACGACAACGAAAATTATACAAAATAATTCAATAAAACCCTTGACATTATCGACATTAGCTGATAAAATATTAAGGCTGTAAAATATTGATTACAGCTATCCTTGCCGCTGAATAGGCGGCCGGAATGACCAAAAGGAGGTGCTTTTAAATGGCAGTAGAGAACTATGAGGCAATGATCGTTTACTCCGTTAAGGAGAGCGAGGATGCAGCTAAGGCTTTGGTTGAAAAGTTCAAGGCTCTTATGGAGAAGCATGGTACTGTTGAAAGCGTAGATGAGTGGGGTAAGCGCAAGCTTGCTTATGCTATCAACTACGAGACAGAAGGCTACTATGCTCTTTACAATTTCTCGGCTGAGCCGGAATTCCCGGCAGAGCTTGACCGTGTCCTTAACATCACGGACGGCGTGCTTCGTTCACTTATAATCAAGAAGTAAGGGGGACGCAACATGATTAACAATGTAGTATTGATGGGTAGACTTGTTGCAACTCCCGAGTTGCGCAATACCCAGACAGGTCTTGCCGTAACGTCTTTTTCGCTTGCTGTTGAGCGTTCATATGCTCGTCAGGGCGAACAGCGTCAGACAGATTTCATCAATTGTGTCGCATGGAGAAATACCGCTGAATTTATCTCAAGATATTTCCAGAAGGGCTCTATGATCGCTGTAACGGGTTCGATTCAGACCCGTAACTATGAGGACAAAAACGGTAATAAGCGCACAGCGGTTGAGGTTCTTGTTGACCAGGCAAGCTTCTGCGGCTCAAAGGCAGAAACAGGCACAGGCAACAACAATTACAACCAGAGCTATTCGGCTCCTGCGCAGCCTGCCGCTCCTTCATTCTCAACCGGTTCCGACGGTGACTTTGAGGAGATTTCAGGAGATGACGATCTGCCGTTCTGAGCAGATGTCACCCGAATTTTATAAGGAGGTATTTTGTAATGGCTTATGATAAGAACAACGGCCGTCCTAACAGAAAAGGCCGCAAGAAGGTTTGTTCCTTCTGTGTTGATAAAGTTGAGAGCATTGATTACAAGGATGTAAACAAGCTCAATAAGTACACTTCCGACAGAGCGAAGATTCTTCCCCGTCGTGTAACAGGTACTTGTGCAAAGCATCAGAGAGAGCTTACAACAGCTATTAAACGTGCTCGTCACGTAGCTCTTATGCCCTACACTTCAGACTGATTTAACAGTTATCGGACTGTCGCTTTTGCGGCAGTCTTTTTTATTATCAGAATTGTCCGGTCAGACCGGAGACATTCTGAAATGAATATTGATAAAATAACGTATAAATGATATAATAGCCCAAATGATAAAAGAGGTGGTATTGTGAAATTCAAAAATGTTCTGCTTGCAAGTGACTTTGACGGGACACTTGCCGACTGCAACGGCAAAATTCCGGAAAGTGTGATTTCGGCGATAAAGTATTTTATGTCCGAGGGAGGCAGATTTACCGTTTGCACGGGCAGGATTTTTCAAGGCTTCCATCTTTACAGCGAGGAGTATATCAACGCTCCCGTGCTTCTCGGCAACGGAGCTATGGCATATGATTATAAAAATAAAGAGATTGTTTTCAATGATGCTATAGAAGATGAGGGAATAGCTTCGTTAGAGGATATTATTTTACATTTTCCTTCCGTGGCGGTCGAAACTTATAGCTTCAACAAGGTTTGCAGCATAAATGCAGGCGAGAACAGCATACATCATTTCACAAGCATGGGAATTGATTTCACAGAGGTTGAATCTCCCGAAAAGGCTCAAATTCCGTGGACCAAGGTCATGATTTACGCTCACGGCTGCTCCTTAGAGGTGCAGAAGCTCCTTGACAGACACGCAGAGGTTAACTATCTGAAAACGACGGGCGAATACATAGAAATCCTCAAAAGGGGCGTTGACAAAGGTACAGGCCTTTTAAAGCTCGGAGAAATGCTTGGCTGCGAACCTTGCGATATCTATGCCGCAGGTGACGGCTATAATGATGTAGATATGCTTAGAGCTGCAGCAAAGGGCTTTGTACCGGAGAACGGTTCACAGGAAGCATTGGCGGTAGCCGATTATGTAACGAGAACGAATAACGACGGCTGTATCGCACATGCAATTGAAATTCTTGATAAGCTTTATTAAAGATTAAGAGGCTTTATAGAAATATAAAAAAGCGACATCTTTTAATAATAAGAATAAAGTATAATTACCCCTTCTGCGGCGATAAACCGTGGGAGGGGTAATTTATATTCGGATCATTATTTATCTATCACGGGCGGAATGAAATTCTCAATTGCCTTTCTGAGCTTCGGATGGCGAATTACAAAATGAATGGCAGGTGCCTTGCTTTTTGAAACCATGACCCACTGATCCTCGTGAATTAGAATCTGCAAATTTCTGAAAGCAGGGATAGAGGCTTTGAGCAGCTTATAGTTTGAATGGCTTGCGGCAAATTCTTCGGTCATTGTCAGGTGAGACATATATTCCTCATAGCTATAGGTGATGTCCGTTTCGCAGAATATGCCGGAGAGCTCCAGAACCTGCGGATGAGCGGCAAACTCGTCCTTTGTGACAATCGGAATTTCATCCTCAAGAATTTTTGTTTCGAGTATTTTGATCACTCGCAGCTTCTGCGCTTCGGCATATTCAAGTATATCCTTTTGCCGCTCTTCGGAAATTTTATTTCGTTTAAGTATTTGTTTCAGCAACTCACGGTCGGCGGTGTACAGCGGAAGTGTTGATAATATGCTTCTGCGCTTGCCGGGTTTGTCCGAGTCGGAGAGCAGAAATGCGTTAAGCTCATTTTCTTTATCGCTTCGGTATATTTCCATGAGCGGATAAGCGTTTGCGACAAGCTCCTGTGCACGCTTTTCATAGTATGCGATTTCTTTTCTTGATTTTGTCAGATAATATTTTCCGTCACTGTGGTATCCTGCAATAGCTTCGCCCGTGAGCGCGGCAGAGCCTGATACTTTAAGAAAATGGTGGAAAACACCGTTCTGTATGCCCTTTAAATAATAGGGTGAGATCTGACCGGTCATATACATCGGAATCCAGCTTTCCAAGCCGAGCATCATCTCATCAAAAGAGCGGTCTATGTTGTGAATTTGATTGAGGTGAAGACCCTTTTTCAGCATCATTGCCATGCCGAACATCCATTTCTTAGAGAAATCCGCGTCCTTCGCCATTTCTTTTAAGGGCATATCGCTGTACATTGTTACCGGCGACATTGATTTTGAGAGAACTGTCGCTTTAAGAAAATCAAGCTCACTTTCTTTCATTTCTTCTATGCCGAAGTATGTTCTTGATGACGGGAGCTGAAACGGAACCGTCGGCACCTTCAGCTCGTCAAACTTGATGACCTTGATGTATTCGTTAAGGTTAAATTCATCGAGCCTGTTCAAAAAGACTCCGATGGTGTCGGGTTTCTGCTGCTTTTCTTTGACAAGCCATTTCTTTACCGTTGTATATACCGCAGACTGGTCGGTTATTTCATTTGTACTGCAGCCGAGCAGCTCTGCAAGGACAGTCAGCTCGGAAGGCGATTTCATTTCTTCGGCAATAAAGGAAGCCACGGCAGATGAAAAGCCTTCAAAATCGGCCGGGTTTCTTGTTCCGTTTCTGATGCGGAAAACGGTCGAAACATCATAGTTTATGTATCTGCACATACGGTTTATGTTAATACTAAGCGCAGAAATAAGAGTATTGAAGTTTTTGCGGAGAAGCTCTTTGTCGGTCGAATCAAAGTCAGAGCATGAGCAGAATTCCTCCTTGATTTTCTCATATGTAAGATTAGGGGCTTTGCTTTCGGCGATTTGGGCTATTCCGGTGCAAAGTCCGTCAAAGCCTTTGGTTCCAAGCTCGGGAACACGCTCTCCGCTTCTGTAACGGCTGAGCGTTGCTTCGGAAATTCCCGAAAGGGCACAAAGCTCCTTAGCCGTGCAGGATATCGAGGCAATATATTCGTTTAGTTTTTCACAGAATTTCATTTGAAATACCTCATAAAAGATGATTTATAGACATTATACAACATTTTATTCGGAATTAAAAGCCTTGTTAACCGGATAATTTCAGAATTGGCATTTGACTATTCGGAAATGCAGCTTAATTATAACCCGTGAACATGCTATAATCATCGCAAGGGTATAGCAGAAGAGTTATGATTTTAAAATAATTTTAAAAACGGAGGTTTTGTAAATGTCGGAATCAAGAGTATTTATGCTGAACGGCACGGAGGTGCAGGCTGTTGTTGACAGACTTGAGACCTTTTTGCATACCGAAAAGGGAATGGAGGTTCAAAGCTCACGGACGGCAGACGGATACGTGATGCAGGCAAGTCAGCCGAAGGACGGCTGGAAAACCCTGACGGGAATGAGACTCGCCGTTACAATCCAGTTGACGGTTTTTGACAGTCAGTTGAATGTAACCGTCGGTGAAGGACAGTGGGCGGATAAGATCGGAGCGGGTGCTTTGGGCTTGTTCATCGCATGGCCCTTGGCAATTACCGCCGGAATGGGTGCATTTAAGCAGAAAAAACTTCCCGATGAGATTTTCAGAACGGTTGAAAACTGTATTATTTCAGGCGGACGTTCTGCCGTTTACGGCGGAGCAGAACATTCGGCACACACTGCAGCCGAAACAATGGCGTGCCCGAAATGCGGCGCACAACTGCCTGTCGGTTCAAAGTTCTGCAACCAATGCGGAGAGAAGCTCGGCAATGTATGCCCGAGCTGCGGTGCCGAAGTCGTTCAAGGGAGTATGTTCTGCTCAAACTGCGGACAAAAGCTACAATAAAATAAAAATGTTTATATGCGAACGGGTTGACATATTTTGTCAGCCCGTTTGCAATTATATAAATGCCCGTGTCTCAACAAACCATTTGCCGTCATCAACAAAGAAGTCACGGGTTTGACCCTGAATAATCAGGGTATATTTTGTAGCTCTGCCGCCCGAACGGACAGGGGAATTGTTCTTGATGTTTATAATCTGCTCAACAGTGAATTTTCTGCCGTCCTTCCAGAGTATGCTCAGCGGCACGACCTGCCCTTCGGGAAGCACTTCTATATACATTGTCACATATTCTCGGTTGTATTTGACATACATAATCTGACCTCCCGATTTATTATCCGAACAAATGTTCATGTATATTATAACTCATTTTCGAGACATGTCAAGAGGGGATTTTTGCATGGAAGCCGGCAGGAGCGGATTTTGCCTCAAATGCAGGGGAACGCTCAAAGCTTCGGTAGGGATAAAGAGGAGCCTGTATAATTTTTAAATGATGTTATTTTTACTCAATCAATCCGTGATATCTCAGCGTGTAATCAATCCTTTCCTTTGCCGAGTCGCTCGGACGGGTGAGAGGAAGGCGGCAAACTCCGCTGTCTGTGCCCATTTGTGCCATTGCATATTTGACCGGCATCGGGTTTACGTCGCAGAAAAGCACGTTACACAAGCCGAGATACCGAAGCTGGAGAGCGGTTGCATAATCTGCATCTCCGTCGAGTGCCGCCGACACTATATCATGGGACGCCTGCGGCATTATGTTAGAGAGAACGGAAATTGTTCCCTTTCCTCCGAGCAGGGTAAAGGCAGCGCTCTGGTCGTCGTTGCCGCAGTATATATCCAATTCGTCACCGCAAAGCATAAGTGTTTTCATCAGTGCGGAAAGGTCTCCGTTGGCTTCTTTTGTTGCCACAACATTTTCAATTTGGCTGAGTCGTTTGTAGGTTTCGGGTTTTATGTTCACTCCCGTTCGTGACGGCACATTATAAACGATTATCGGCTTTGTTACGCTGTCGCTTATGCGTGAATAGTGCTCTACCAATCCCTCCTGTGAGCACTTGTTATAGTAAGGCGTAACTATCAGCAGTGCATCAACGCCGAGCGATTCCGCCGATTGACTTTTCTTTATAACGTCCTGTGTGTTGTTGCCGCCCGTGCCTGCGATAACGGGAACTTTGCCGTTTACCTGCTTGACCGCTGTTTTGATTACCTGACGTCGTTCCCTTGAGTCAAGGGTGGCGCTTTCACCCGTTGTACCGCAGACGACGATTGCGTCCGTGCCGTTTTCAATTTGAAAATCAATTTGTTTTTTTAGAGCCTTGTAATCAACCTTCCTGTTTCCGTCGAACGGCGTGACTATGGCACATGCCGCACCCGTAAAAACTGTTTGTTTCATTAAAACGCTCCTTATATAAAAATAAAGACAGGAAAATGAATTCCTGTCTTTTTAACGATATGATGTGTTTATCAGTCCATATATCCCTTTGCGCAGAGAAGCTCTGCAAGGAGAACTGCGCCGCCGGCGGCGCCGCGGAGGGTGTTGTGTGAAAGGCACACGAACTTATAGTCGTACTGAGTGTCCTCACGGAGTCTGCCGATGCTGACTGCCATGCCGCCCTCGAGGTCACGCTGAAACTTTGTCTGCGGCATATTATCCTCTGTGAAATAGTGGAGGAACTGCTTCGGTGCGCTGGGAAGTGCAAGCTTCTGCGGCTCGCCCGAGAAGTTTTCCCACACCTTGAGAATTTCTTCCTTTGACGGAGCCTTGTCTGCGAATCTCATGAATACTGCACCCATATGACCGTTTGAAACGGGAACACGAATGCACTGAGCAGTGAAATGCGGCTCTGCTGCGTTGACGATTTTGCCGTCCTCGACCTTACCCCAGATTTTAAGCGGCTCCTGCTCACTCTTTTCTTCCTCGCCGCCGATGAACGGGATAACGTTATCTACCATCTCGGGCCATCTCTCAAAGGTCTTGCCGGCGCCGGAAATTGCCTGATATGTGCAAACGAGAACGTCCTCAACCTTGTAGCCGGCCTTGTCAAGCGGATAAATCGCCGGAACATAGCTCTGAAGCGAGCAGTTTGACTTAACGGCGATGAAGCCTCTCTTTGTGCCGAGACGCTTTATCTGATCCGCAATAACCTCTATGTGATCGGCATTGAGCTCGGGAACAACCATCGGAACATCGGGAGTAAATCTGTGAGCGCTGTTGTTTGAAACAACGGGGCACTCTGCCTTTGCGTATCTCTCCTCAAGAGCCTTGATCTCGTCCTTTTTCATGTCAACTGCGCAGAAAACGAAATCAACGAGCGAAGCGATTTTCTCAACATCAGCCGTTGCGTCGTAAACAACAAGGTCAGCCATGCTTTCAGGCAACGGAGTGTCCATGCACCAGCGGCTGCCGAGAGCCTCTTTGTATGTTTTGCCCGCTGAACGGGGACTTGCAGCAACAAGAACAACCTCGAACCAAGGGTGATTTTCAAGCAGGGTCGCAAATCTCTGTCCAACCATGCCGGTAGCTCCGATAATACCTACCTTGTACTTTTTCATTACAAATTCACCTCTTAAATAAATTTTTAAAAATGTGTTGCCATTCGACCGATTATGCAATATAATAATTAGTTGTCAACACTTTGTAACCGCCGGTTTGATCTGCGGTTACCGTTAGAAGTGATGATACCATTTTTTATTATTCAAGTCAAGAGCCAAATGGCCGAAACAGAGGTTTTACGATGAAAAAAAGTGATTTTTATTACGATCTTCCCGAGGAGCTGATAGCTCAGCACCCGATTGAGCCGAGAGACAGCTCAAGGCTTATGCATCTCGATAAAAAAACGGGCGAGGTCGAGCATCTTCATTTTTACGATATAGTCGATCTTCTTCATGAGGGTGACTGCCTTATACTCAATGATACGAGGGTTCTCCCTGCACGTCTTTACGGCGTTAAGGAGGAGACGGGTGCCGTTGTTGAATTTCTTCTGCTCAATCAGCATGACGCTCACACATGGGAGGTCATGGCAGGACCCGGCAAGAAGGCGAAAGAGGGAGCAAAATTCACTTTCGGAGAAGGGATACTCAAAGCCGAGATAAAGGAAGTGCTTGAAAACGGAAACAGAATTGCCGAGTTCTCGTATGAGGGCAATTTCTATAACGTTCTCGACAAAATCGGTGAAATGCCGCTTCCGCATTATATAAAAGAAAAGCTTGAAAACAAGGAACGATATCAGACGGTCTATTCAAAGGAGCTTGGCTCGGCAGCCGCACCGACGGCGGGCTTGCATTTCACTCCCGAGCTTTTGCAAAAAATCAAGGACAAGGGCGTAAAGATAGGCTTTGTAACGCTCCATGTCGGCATTGGCACCTTCCGTCCTGTTAAGACGGAAAATATCGAGGAGCACAAAATGCACTCCGAGCACTATATGATTCCTGCCGAAACGGCGGATATTATAAACGAGACGAAGAAGAACGGAGGCAGGGTCATCGCAGTCGGCACGACCTGCTGCCGCACGCTTGAATCCGTATGTCAAGCGAAGGGCAAGGTTTGCGAATATGACGATTGGACAAGCATTTTTATTTACCCCGGCTATGAATTTAAGTGCATTGACGGTCTTATCACGAACTTTCACCTGCCCGAAAGCACGCTAATCATGCTTGTCAGTGCATTTTGCGGCTATGAACACACGATGAACGCATATAAAATTGCCGTTGAAGAAAAATACAGATTTTTCTCGTTCGGCGATGCAATGGCTATTCTTTAAGGAGACGGAAAATGGCAGAATTCAAAATTATAAAGCAGTGCGGAGCGGCGCGTCTCGGTGAATTCAAAACGGTTCACGGAACGGTCAAAACGCCTGCCTTTCAGAATGTCGCAACCTGCGGAGCGATAAAGGGTGCGCTTGACGCTTACGACCTCAAGGATATCCACGCTCAGGTTCAGCTTTGCAACACCTATCATCTCCATGTTCGCCCGGGTGATGAGCTTATTAAGGAGCTTGGCGGACTCCACCGGTTCACGGGCTGGGACGGTCCTATCCTGACCGACAGCGGCGGATTTCAGGTTTTCTCGCTTGCAAAGCTCCGACAGATCAAGGAGGAGGGCGTAACCTTTGCCTCCCACATCGACGGCAGACGTATTTTTATGGGACCCGAAGAAAGCATGAGGATTCAGTCGAATCTCGCTTCAACAATTGCAATGGCTTTTGACGAGTGCGTTGAAAATCCCTCGACCTACGAATATGCCAAAAAGTCCTGCGAAAGGACTACAAGATGGCTTGTAAGATGCAAGGAGGAGATGGAAAGACTTAATTCCCTGCACGACACTATAAATAAAAATCAGCTTCTTTTCGGCATCAACCAGGGCTGCGTTTACGACGATCTGAGAATCGAGCATATGCAGAGAATTGCCGAGCTTGATCTTGACGGCTATGCAATCGGCGGACTTGCCGTCGGCGAGCCGAAGGAGGATATGTACAGGATCATTTCCGCCGTTGAGCCGTATGCGCCGAAAAACAAGATCCGTTATCTTATGGGCGTAGGCACACCGGGCAATATCATCGAGGCTGTCAGCAGGGGAGTTGACCTTTTCGACTGCGTTATGCCGTCGAGAAATGCGCGCCACGGACATCTTTTCACAATGAACGGAATAATCAATATCAACAATGCCAAGTATATGAAGGACGATACACCGATTGACCCCGAGTGTGACTGTCCGACCTGCCGCAGACATTCCAAGGCTTATATCAGACATCTTTTCAAGGCTAAGGAAATGCTTGCCATGCGCCTTTGCGTTACTCACAATCTTTATTTCTATAATACGCTGACGGAGAAAATACGTGACGCTTTGGATAACGGAACATTTGAGGAATTCAAGGAAAAGTACGTTGATTTGCTCGATACGAGAATTTAATTTTTAAAATTAACAGAATATACACAAATAACGCTTGCAAAAACTTACATTCTAATGTATAATACAAGCGTTATGTATAGATTAGGAGGATAACCAATGAACTATTTAACTTTATTAGCAGCTCAGGCAACCGGAAAAGGCAGCAGCTGGACAATGATTCTCATGATGGTAGCTGTTTTCGCCGTTATGTATTTTCTTATGATCAGACCTCAGAAGAAAAAGCAGAAGGAAGAGCAGGCAATGCGTGACAACCTTCAGATCGGCGACGAAATCACTACGATCGGCGGTATCGTAGGCAAGATCGTTACGGTTAAGGACGATTCTCTCATCATTGAGACAGGCGCAGACAGAAACCGTATGAAGATCACACGCTGGGCTATCAGCCAGAACAACACGGCTAACGAGAAGCTTGCGGCAGAGCGTGCAGCAGCCAAGGAGGCAGCCGAGAAGGAAAAGGCAGCCCGTATGGAAGCTAAGGGCAAGACCCCGAAGAAAAAGAATAAAGAAGAGAAATTCTAATCGAATTTAAGCTTTAACTCAAAAATCCCGACTCTAAGGAGCCGGGATTTTTTTGATGGTATGAAGATAATTAAAAATTCAGAGGAGCAATGCTTCTGTCAAGGATTCCGTTCATCTGGGCGATTGCGACGCCGTAATTGACTATCTTGACGCCCTCTTGAACGGCATGAGCAATTCTGTATTTCATCTCCGTTTCGTTGAGCATACAGCCGCCGCAGTGAACGACGAGGGCATATTTGCTCAGATCGTCGGGAAATTCGGTGCCGGAGGTGAATTCGAAATTGAGCTCTTTGCCGGAGTATTTCCGAATCCAGTTCGGAAGCTTGACCGTGCCGATATCGTTGCACTGCCTGTGGTGCGTACATCCTTCGGAAATCAGAACCGTGTCGCCGTCCTCCAGCTTCTTGAGCTGTCTTGCTCCGTCAATGAGCTGCTTCAAATCGCCTTTATAGCGTGCGAAAAGGATCGAGAATGAGGTAAGTCCGATATTCTCCGGAACGATTGCGGAAACCTGTTCAAAAGCCTGCGAATCTGTGATAACGAGCTTCGGCCTTTTGACGAGATTTTTAATAGTAGCGTCAAGCTCCGTCACCTGACAGCAGACTGCCGTACAGTTGTTGTCAAGAAGCTCTCTGAGCACCTGCTGCTGAGGAAGAATGACTCTGCCCTTGGGCGCGGACTCGTCAATCGGGATAACGAGAATGACCGTGTCTCCCTTTTCGAGAACGTCGGCAACAATGTCCTTGCCGACCTGCTTCATCTTGCAGAATGAAGCGATTTTCTCTTTTAATTCATAAACGTTTTTGTCGTCCTTTGCGCTGACATAAATCTCATTTTTTGCCGCATTCGGCACATTTTTAAGTAAATCCGATTTATTGTAAGCGATAACAAACGGAATTTTCTTGTCCTTGAAGAAATCTATCATCATGTTGTCGAATTTGCCGAGACCCTTAGTTGAATCGACAACCAAAACGGCAATATCTGTCTTTGTAAGCACCTGCCTTGCCTTTTGTACTCGCTTTTCGCCCAGCTCACCCTCATCATCGATGCCCGGTGTGTCGATTATCACAACGGGTCCGAGCGGAAGAATTTCCATCGCCTTGCGAACGGGGTCGGTCGTTGTGCCCTTTACATCGGAAACGACGGCAAGCTCCTGCCCCGTAACCGCATTGACAAGGCTTGATTTACCTGCGTTTCTCATGCCGAAGAAGCTGATGTGCACCCTCTCCGCCGAAACAGTGTCATTAAGTCCCATAATATATCACCTCATAGAAAGCTGCCGCATATGGCATAAATAAAGCAACAATTGACAATGTGAACACGTAGAACTTAACGTTAACTTTTTAGTGTCAAGCCTCCCCTTAAATGATTTAAGGGGAGGTGTCGCATGAGCGACGGAGGGGATAAAGAAAGACTTTAAAGTCTTATCCCTTCCACCGCAAGCGGTCCCCCTCCCCTTACTCAATAAGGGGAGGCTGATTTAGTGAGTTAACGAGTCTGAAACATCAAAACAGATTGTTCAATTTTGCATTTATTCGTAAGCCTTATACGACAGCTAAAAATATTTTTTAAACCTTAGCGTCAGATAAAGCTTTCGTTCAGGTCGTTTTTTATTCATATTTGAGCATAAACGAGCCGATTTCTCGGGTATCCTTTTCAATCTCGCCGTTTTCGCCCATTTTGTTGTAAATTATTATTTTGTAGCCCAAGCCGTAATATTCCTTGGTTCCGCCGTCCTTGAGGGTGAAAACCCTAACGGCAAAAATCGGTTCTTCGTTGCTACCGATCCGCTTCTTATCAACGGAATAAAATATTCCGCCCAAAATGCAAATCGCAAAGATAACCGACAAAATTACGGAAATAATCTTTTTTGAAGTTTTCATTTTATCCACTTCCTTTTGTCCATTTCAGCAATTGCCGACTTTGCGGTAATGTTTCCGCACATATAGGTCTATGTCTATCTGTAGCCGTCGCCTCTTAAAATTCAAAATCAACGACCGCTCTGTCGGTGATTACAGAATGAACAAATTCCTTGACTTTGAGATGGTCGGGATGTACCTGATAGCCGTCAAGAGCAGCTTTGTCCTTGAAGATCGAATAAAGAGCAAGATCATAACCCTTTTCGTTGAAATTGAAACCGACTTCGGCACTGATAAGCCCGTCAACCTTGCCCACAAGCGCAGTCAGACGTTTCTTCATCTCTTCCATGTTGTGCTTCTTCTGATCGTCATTTCTGACATTCCAAAAAACAATGTGCTTAACCATAGGTAAAACCTCCCGTTATTTTTATTTTAATTATATCAAACATTTAAAAATAGTCAACAATCTACCGTGTTATTTTTGAATAAAGGCGCGTCTTTGTGTTAAAAATTATAAAAGAGTAATCAATGATTACCAAAGAAAAAGGAGGAAAATACGATGAAGAAAATCATTGCCTGTTTAACTGCCGCCGTGCTTCTGTTTACCGTTTCGGCGTGCGGCAAAAAGAATGAAACGGACATGAACAGCGCAAAGGCGGACAACACGGTTTATTTTCTCAATTTCAAGCCGGAAATTGCGGATATCTACAAGGAAATAGCTCAAAAATATGAGGCTGAAAAGGGCGTCAAGGTCAAGGTTGTCACCGCCGCCAGCAACACCTATGAGACAACGCTTAAATCGGAGATCGCAAAGTCGGACGCTCCGACGATTTTCCAGATAAACGGCCCGGTCGGATATCAATCCTGGGCAAAATACTGTAAGGATTTGAGTGACACAAAGCTATATGACTATCTCTCGGATAAAGACCTTGCCATCAAAAACAGCGGCGGAGTTTTCGGAATCCCTTATGTTGTCGAGGGATACGGAATCATCTATAACAACGCTATCATGGAAAAATACTTTGCTCTTAAAGATAAAGCCGTGAGCATTTCAAAGGCGGAGGAAATCACAAGCTTTAAGCTTCTCAAAGAGGTTGTCGAGGATATGACAAAGCATAAGCAGGAGCTTGGCATCGACGGCGTTTTTGCTTCAACCTCGATGTCGGGCGGAGAGCAATGGCGCTGGACTACTCATCTTTTGAATATGCCGATTTATTATGAAATGAAAGACATAAGTGACGAATCGGCAATATCGACAGCTTATAATGCAAAAACGATTGATTTTAAATATGCGGATAATTTCAGGAACGTTTTTGACCTTTATATCAACAATTCCACAACAGAGAAGGGACTTCTTTCGGGCAAATCGGTTGAAGATTCAATGTCCGAATTTGCGCTCGGCAAGGCGGCAATGGTTCAGAACGGCAACTGGGCGTGGGAGCAGATTTCAAATGTCAAAGGAAATACGGTCAAGGCGGACGATATTAAGTATCTGCCGATTTATATCGGAATCGACGGAGAAGAAAAACAGGGGCTTTGTATCGGTACGGAAAATTATCTTGCAATTAACAAAAATGTATCCGAACAAAAGCAAAAGGCTTCCGTTGAATTTCTTGAGTGGCTGTTTTCAAGTGAAACCGGCAAGGATTATGCGGTAAACAAACTTAATTTTATTTCTCCGTTCAACACCTTTAAGGAAAACGAAAGACCGGACGATCCGCTTGCAAGAGAGGTTATCAAGTGGATGGAAAAAGACAAAACAACGGTGGAATGGGTTTTCAACTCTTTCCCGAGCCAGGAGTTTAAAGACGATTTCGGAAATGCGTTGCTTGAATATGTGCAGGGCACCAAAAGCTTCGATGATGTTAAAAAAGTCACGGTCGACGGCTGGAAATCGGCAAAATCATAAATGAGGGGAGGATAATATGGCACTGAAAAAATGGTTCCCGGTATTCGTTTTACCGACTCTTGCGGCATTCACAATTGTTTTTGCCGTGCCGTTTATCCTCGGTCTCGGCCTTTCGTTTACGGAATTCACGACCGTACTTGATGCAAAATGGGTTGCTTTTGCGAACTACGTCAAGGCTTTTTCAAATAGGGATTTTCTCAATGCTCTATGGTTCACCATCAAGTTCACGGTCGTGTCGGTCATCACGATAAATCTAATTTCATTCGGGCTTGCGACGCTTTTGACAAAGGGCTTCAAGGGTACGAACATTTTCAGAACGGTCTTTTTTATGCCGAATCTTATCGGCGGAATCGTGCTCGGATATATATGGCAGATGATAATAAACGGAGTTCTTCAAAATTTCGGGGTAACAATAACTTATGATGCAAAATACGGCTTTTGGGGACTCGTTTTTATGATGAACTGGCAGCTTATCGGCTACATGATGATAATTTATATCGCCGGAATTCAAAATATTCCCTCGGATTTGCAGGACGCATCAAAGGTTGACGGCGCCAACAGAATTCAGACGCTCAGACATGTTACCTTGCCGCTTGTCATGCCGTCAATTACGATTTGTCTCTTTCTGACGATTACGAATTCCTTCAAGCTGTTCGATCAGAATTTAGCACTCACGGCGGGTGCGCCCTCAAAGCAAACGGCGATGCTCGCCTTGGATATCTACAACACCTTCTACGGAAAAATCGGACGGGAAGGCATCGGTCAGGCTAAGGCGGTTATATTTTTCATCATCGTTGCGGCAATTTCGTTTGCACAGCTTATTTACACAAGGAACAAAGAGGTGGAGCAATGAACGGGATAACGGCAAAAAAAGCAGGCAGAGTTCTGCTGTATATCTTCCTTATCACAACAAGTGCGGCGTTCCTTGCACCGATAATAATCGTTCTTTATAATTCGTTCAAAGGCAAGTTTTTTATCAGCGACGACCCGTTTGCGCTTCCAAATGCCGAGACCTTTTCGGGGATTGAAAACTACATCGGGGGAATAGAGAAAACGGGCTTTCTTGCCGCCTTCGGCTGGTCGCTTTTCATAACGGTGTTCTCCGTTGCGGCAATCGTTCTTTTTACGTCCATGACGGCATGGTACATTGTCAGAGTAAAGAATAAATTTACAAAGGCGCTTTATTATATCTTTGTTTTTTCAATGATAGTTCCGTTCCAGATGGTAATGTTCACCATGACGAAAACAGTTGCCGACCTCGGGCTTGATAAGCCGTGGGGACTAATAATCGTCTACCTCGGCTTCGGTGCGGGACTGGCGGTTTTCATGTTCTGCGGCTTTGTGAAATCCGTTCCGCTTGAGATTGAAGAAGCGGCAATGATAGACGGGTGCAGTCCGCTGCAAACGTTTTTTTACGTCGTGTTTCCGATAATGAAGCCGACGGCGATAACAGTCGCAATTCTTGACGCAATGTGGATCTGGAACGACTATCTGCTCCCGTATCTTCTCATCGGCAGCGAATACAAAACCATTCCCATCGCCGTTCAGTATCTCAGAGGCGGCTACGGGTCAATTGATATGGGTGCAATGATGGCAATGCTTGTGCTTTCGATTATACCTATCGTCGTTTTCTATCTCTTGTGTCAGAAATATATTATCAAGGGCATCGTTGCAGGAGCCGTGAAAGGATAAATTATGTCAAGTATCAGTTTGAAAAATGTATATAAAATATTCGATGACGGCACAACGGCAGTCAATGATTTTTCCCTTGAAATCGCCGATAAGGAGTTCATTATTCTTGTAGGTCCGTCGGGCTGCGGCAAATCAACAACGCTGAGAATGATAGCCGGACTGGAGGGCATAACAAAGGGTGAGCTGAAAATCGGCGACCGTGTAGTGAATGATGTTGCGCCCAAGGACAGGGATATAGCAATGGTATTCCAAAGCTACGCTCTTTATCCACACATGACGGTTTATAAAAACATGGCATTCGGCCTTGAATTGAGAAAAATTCCTAAGGACGAAATTGATCGCCGAGTTCGTGAGGCGGCAAAGGTTCTCGACATTGAGCATCTTTTAAAAAGGAAGCCGAGAGCACTTTCGGGAGGCCAGCGTCAGCGCGTTGCGCTCGGCAGAGCAATGGTGCGCTCTCCGTCTGTATTTCTGCTCGATGAGCCGCTCTCTAACCTTGACGCAAAGCTGCGAACGAATATGAGAACAGAGATAAAAAAGCTTCACCGGCGCTTGGGCACTACGTTTATTTACGTCACCCATGACCAGACCGAGGCAATGACAATGGGTGATAGAATCGTAGTAATGAAGGACGGAGTAATTCAGCAGGTCGATTCGCCGCAAAATCTATATAAGCATCCGCAGAATATGTTTGTCGCAGGATTTATCGGTTCGCCGCAGATGAATTTCCTTGACGCAACCGTATTAAAGCGTGACGGAAAGCTTGTTCTTTCGCTCGCAGACAACGAGCTTGACATTACAGACCCATTCGAAAGCCGAAAGGAGATAACGGGGTATCTCGATAAACCCGTCAAGTTAGGAATCCGTCCCGAGGATGTCACGGTTGACAGCAAATTTATCAAAAATAATCCGGATAAAGTGTTGACGGCAAAGCTGGAGGTCAGCGAGCTTATGGGAAGCGAAAGCTATCTCTATCTTGATTATTCGGGTCAAAAGCTGACGGCAAGAGTAGATGCAGACTCAACAACAAACAAAACCGTCGAGCTCGGAATACTTACCGACAGACTTCATCTTTTCGATCCGAATTCAACGGTAAATATCATAAAATAATTTAGGGTGTCCGGTTTAGGGCACCCTTTTATAATAGCTTTGAGTTAATGCGGGCATCATGCACTGCGATAAATTTTATGTAAGGAACATAAAATCGAATCGTTTTTTACGGTGTGCATCGTGTCTGAAAAGACAATAAAAAATAATCGAAAAAATCCGGCAATTTAATTATAATAAAAATACTTTTATTTTCGTCAATAATGTGTTATACTAAATACTGAATTTTTATATTGAAAAGGGTAGTGAACTTATGACAACGCAAAATATTGCGGACGGTGTCCGCTTTTGCTCGGTCAAAACCGATAAATTCAAGACCTGCCGTGTGAACATCAGCTTGGCGATGCCGCTTGATAAGAGCGCTTCGGCAAGGGCGATTTTGCCGTTCATGTTTTCACGCAGATGTGCAAAATATCCTGATTTTACTTCTCTCAACCGTGTGCTTGACGGGCTTTACGGGGCTTCTGTTTCGGCAGGCATTCTCAAAAGGGGAGAGGCTCAAATTCTTTCCTTCAGTATGACTGCCATTGACGACCGCTTTGCTCTCGACGGCGATAAGGTTGCTTTTGAGTGTGCTCAGCTTCTTGCCGAAATGATTTTTGATCCTCTAACCGAGGGCAAAAGCTTTCCTGAGGATATAATCGAGCAGGAGAAGCGTCTGCTTGTTGAGACAATCGAGAACGAGCAGAATGATAAGCGCCGCTATGCCATGCTCAGATGTGAACAGCTCATGTTTGCCGATGAAGCCTACGGAATCAACCGTCTCGGCTCGGTAGACGAGGTTAAAGCGCTCACACCGGCTGATGTTTATTCCGCATGGCGTGACGTGCTCGAAAAAGCAACCGTTCAGATAACTATGGTTTCGAGCATGGATCCTCAGCCCGTGGCTGAACTTATTAAGGATAAATTTTCTGAAATCGAAAGAAATCCCGTTGAGATAAAAACTCAATTTGTTTCGGGACTTCCGAAGCCCGAATACGTTTGCGAGACAATGCCCCTCAAGCAGGGCAAGCTTGTTATGGGCTTCAGAACCGGAATGAGAAGCGAGGACGACATGATGCCGGCGATGAGGGTTGCCGTTGATATCTTCGGCGGCGGAACCTATTCAAAGCTTTTCTCAGTGGTTCGGGAAAAGATGAGCCTTTGCTATTATTGCTCGGCGGCGCTCTTTAATTCAAAGGGAATCGTAATGGTTCAAAGCGGAATTGAGGACGCAAACGAAGAAAAGGCAAAGAATGAGATAATCAATCAGCTCAGACTGACCGCAGAGGGCGAATTCTCCGACGAGGATTACTCTTCTTCAATCAAGAGCCTTACGGATACTATTCTCGGCAATTCCGACACACCGGAGGAGATAACGGCGTGGTACGCATCACAGATACTCCGCGGGGAGCTGAAAACTCCCGAGGCTTATGCCGAGGAGATCAGAAATGTTAACAGGTCTGAGGTCGTCGGGGCGGCAAAGACAATAATGCTTGACACAATATTTATGCTTAAATCAAGCGGGGAGGCGGCAGAATGATGAATATTAAAGAAGTCAGGAACGAGCTCCTCAATGAAAAATACTACGATATAGACCATCCGTCGGGCTTGAAAATTCTCGTCATGCCCAAGGAGAATTATTCAAGCACATATGCGATTTTTGCAACGAAGTACGGTTCGATTGATACGATGATTCAGATGAGCGACGGATCATTTAAGGAAATTCCCGAGGGAACGGCTCATTTCCTTGAACACAAGCTTTTTGAAAGCGAGGATCTTGACGCATTTGAACGCTTTGCCAAAACGGGCGCTTCGGCGAACGCATATACAAGCTTTGAAAGAACGGGATATCTTTTTTCCTGCTCGGCGAATTTCAAAAAGAATCTTGAAATTCTTCTCGATTTTGTCCAAAATCCGTATTTTACACAGGCTACTGTTGAAAAGGAGCAGGGAATTATCGGTCAGGAGATCGACATGTACAAGGACGCTCCCGACTGGGAGGTCATGTTCAACTGTCTTAGAACGATGTATCACAATCTGCCTGTAAGAATCGATATCGCAGGTACGCAGGAGTCGATCGCTCAGATCACGGCGAAAACGCTTTACGGCTGCTATGACAACTTCTACAATCTTCATAACATGGTTCTTGCCGTTGCAGGCAATGCCGATGTTGATGAGATAGTCGAGGTTGCCGACAAGGTGCTCAAGCCTGTTGAGGGCAAAATGGCTCAGCGTAAGGTCATCGACGAACCGGAAGAGGTCATTGACAGCTATATTGAAGAAAAGCTCTCGGTTGCAACGCCCCAGTTCATGTTCGGCTTCAAGGAGAGCTGGGATACTCCCGAGCGCACGACTAAGGAGGAAATCTCTATGGAAATTCTCCTCGATATGATTTCCGGTCAGTCCTCGGAGCTTTATAAGAGACTTTTTGACGGCAAGCTTATAAATAACAGCTTCGGCTTTGAATATTTTACCGGCTTCGGCTATTCGTGCGTGCTTTTCGCAGGTGAAAGTAATGATCCGAAAAAGGTTGCCGAGGAGATAGTCGGGGAAATCGGAAAATTCAGAGAGACCGGCTTTGACAAAACGGCCTTTGAAAGAACAAAGAAGAAGCTTTACGGCAGAATGATAATGGGCATGAACGACATTGAGGGTCTTGCGAATAACATGGCTGTTTCATACTTTGCCGGCGAAGATGTTTTCACCGATTTTGAAATTTTTAAAACCGTTACGCTTGATGACGTTAATGATATCTTTAAAAAGACGCTTGACGAAAACCGCAGCGTTCTTTCCGTAATAAATCCCAACTGATCGGAGTTGATACTATGGACACTACAACAGTGTATTTTAACGGCATAGAGCATGGATTTGAGGTCTCCTCAATCCTTGCTCAATTCTCCCTTTTCGGCCACGATATCACAATCCGCTGGTACGGAGCGATAATTGCCTTCGGATTTTTGCTTGCAGTGCTTTTCGGCGGCAGAATGGCTTACAAATGGAAAATGAGCATTGATAAGATGCTCGATGTGCTTATTTATTCGACAATTTTCGGAATTCTCGGTGCAAGGCTTTATTATTGCATCTTTGAATGGGACAGGTACAAGGATAATCCTATTGAGATCCTTTACATTTGGAACGGCGGACTTGCGATTTACGGCGGTATAATCGGCGGTATAATCGCAGCGTTCATTGTTTGCCGAGTGCGCAAGATGAATTTCTGGAATCTTATGGATATTGCGTCCATGAGCCTTTTGATAGGTCAGGGAATAGGTCGTTGGGGCAATTTTGCCAACCAAGAGGCATTCGGCACAAACACGGATATGCCATGGGGCATGTGGAGCGAAAAAATTGCCCGTTACATAACGGAGAATTCATACAAGCTCAGCGCAAACGGAATCACAATGGATCCGGAAAGGGCTGTTCACCCGACCTTCCTTTATGAATCGGTTTGGTGCTTGCTCGGATTTGTCGTGCTCTATATCATCACGAGAAAGGCAAGAAAATTCAGCGGACAGATTTTCCTTACCTACGGCGTATGGTACGGTGCGGAAAGAGCGGTGGTTGAAGGTTTCAGAACGGACAGCCTTTATATCACAGGTACAACGATCAGAGTTTCACAGGTGCTTTCGGCCGTGCTTGCGGTTGTTTGCCTTGTTATTCTTATCTGTCTGCTTGTCAAGTACAAGAAACATCCAAAGCCGATTGACGGCGTAGATTATTTCCTTGAGGACGAGCTGAAAAAGCAGGCGGAGGAAAAGGAAAGCAAAGAGGAAGAGAAAGAAGCGGAGGTCAGTGATGTACAAGATAATCAGCGGTAAAGAAATTTCACTTGCGGTCAAAGAAAGAGTTGCCGCACAGGTGAGTGAAATGAAAAAGGACGGCATTGAGCCCTGCCTCGCAGTTATACTCGTCGGCGACGATCCGGCTTCGAGAGTATATGTAAACAACAAGAAAAAAGCTTGCGAATTCTGCGGAATCCGTTCGCTTGAATATCTTCTTCCCGCCGATGCAATGCAGGAGGAGCTTAATTCGCTCGTTGAAAAGCTCAATAATGACAACAGCGTGAACGGCATACTCTGTCAGCTTCCGCTGCCAAAGCACCTCAATGAAAAAGAGGTACTCAATCTAATCAAGCCTGAAAAGGACGTCGATGCCTTTCATCCCGAAAATGTAGGACATATCATGATAGGTGACTACAGTTTCCTTCCGTGCACACCTGCCGGAATTATGGAAATGTTAAAGTATGAAAATATAAGCCTTGACGGCAAGCACTGCGTCATAATCGGCAGAAGCAACATTGTCGGCAAGCCTATGGCGATGCTCATGCTTAAAGAGAATGCAACCGTAACGGTCTGCCATTCGCACACGAAAAATCTTAAAGAACTCGTTTCACAGGCGGACGTTGTTGTTGCCGCAGTCGGCAGAGCAGGATTTGTCACGGCTGACATGATAAAGGAAGGCGCAATTATTATTGATGTCGGCATAAACCGCGGCGAGGACGGCAAGCTCTGCGGCGATGTTGACTTTGAAGCGTGCAAAGAAAAGGCGAGCTATATTACGCCTGTTCCGGGCGGAGTCGGCCCTATGACGATTGCGACGCTCATGCAAAACACAATAACTGCGGCTAAAATCCAGAAAGGATGATAGATATGAAAAACAAGAAGCTTTACAGAAGCACAAACAACAAAATGCTCAGCGGCGTATGTGCCGGATTTGCCGATTTTATCGGAATCGACCCGACGATCGTAAGAGTTATTTATGCTCTTGTGTCTTTTTTCACGGGCGGCTTCCCGGGAGTTATAGTTTACATCATGCTTGCAATCATCATTCCCGAGGATAACGGAATGATTGATACCGACGCAACAAATCACGAATACCGTGACGAGGAAGAAAAGTAAGCTTTCGGAGAGTGAACGGCTTGAAACAGCTTATCGTAAAAATAATAGATATTCTTGTTAAGACGTGGCTGAAAATCAAAGATACGTTTTGGCGTATAAAGGACTTTTTTTACCGAAAATTTACAAAAGTTCCGCATGTTGCTTCGGTTGATGACACAATTGATGAAATTGTAAATAATAAAAGGTCAATTGCCCGTTTCGGCGACGGCGAAATCAAGCTTGCGGCCGGAAAGGATATCTCGTTTCAGGATAATTCAAAAAAAATAAGAGACAAAATGCGAGAGGTTCTGTCGAGCGACGTTGACGGTCTTATGATAGGAATTGCCGATATCTTTGAGAACAAAGAAAGATACGACGATGTGACAAACGGTCATTGGAAAAAGCATCTTGCCCGATTCAGAGGCGTTTGGTATAAGTACCTTATCAAGGGCAAGAAATATTATAACGCTTCCATGACACGTCAGTATATCGGCTTGCGGCACAAGGAGGAAAGCAGCGAGATCTTTGAGCATATCAAGAAGATATGGGACGGCAGAGACGTTGTGATAATCGAGGGCGAAATGAGCCGTCTCGGCGTCGGTAACGATCTGCTCGACAACGCAAAATCTATAAAGCGTATTCTCGGCCCGTCAAGGCAGGCATTTTCAAAGTATGACGAAATTCTTGATGAGGCAAAAAAGCTCGATAAAGACGTACTCATTCTTTTGGCTCTCGGCCCGGCGGCAACCTGCCTTGCCTATGATTTGCATAAGCTCGGCTATCAGGCGGTAGATATCGGTCATGTTGATGTTGAATATGAGTGGTATCGCATGAAAGCGAAGAAAAAGGTTCCCGTCAGGAACAAAATGGTGCATGAAGCGTACAGTTCGGATCTCGGCGAGCTTCACGACAGCGAATACGAAAGTCAGATTATCGCAAAAATAGTTTAATGCAATTATCGCACACATTTGCTTAATAAAACATAAAAGGTCGCTTGCTTTTTGCAGGCGGCTTTTGTTATAGGACGTGTAAAGAATTTCAAACAGTAATTATATCCTGTTTAATTTCACGGCATGTTAAAATTTTGTCGAAATTGACGTTTAAATGCTTGACAACGAAGCGTGAAATGACCTATAATAAAATAGACATTGAGTGACCGAAGCTTGGATTGAAGCGCTGCGTGCTGTGCTTTAATCGACGGTTGCTTAAAGAGTTATTTATTTATAAATTGGGAGGATTATGATGAGCAAAAAAACCGTATTTTTGACCGGTGCATCAGGTAATATGGGATATGCCGGTTTTAAGGAGATTTATAAGAGAAAGGATAAGTACAACCTTGTTCTTCTCCTCAGAGGAAGCGAAAAGAATCGCATTAAGTTCAAGGACTACGAGAACGATCCTGCCGTAAAAATTGTTTGGGGCGACCTTACAAATTATGATGATGTTCGCAAGTGCGTAACAGGCTCGGACATCGTTCTTCACGTCGGCGGAATGGTTTCTCCGGCTGCCGACTATTTCCCGAAGAGAACAATCAAGACCAATACGACTGCTATGCAGTACATCGTTGACGCCGTTAAGGCTCAGCCCGATCCGGACGCAATCAAGGTCGTTTACATAGGCACGGTTGCAGAGACCGGCGACCGTAATCCGCCCATCCATTGGGGCAGAACGGGTGACCCGATTAAAATCAGCATCTACGATCACTATGCCGTAAGCAAGGTTAGAGCCGAGCATATTATTGCAGAGTCGGGACTTAAGTATTGGGTATCGCTTCGTCAGTCGGGTATCCTTTATCCGGGTATCCTCAAGAACATTGACCCGATAATGTTCCACGTTCCAATCAACGGCGTTCTTGAGTGGGCAACTATCGAGGATTCGGGACTTCTTCTTGCAAATGTCTGCGAGGATTCCGTTCCCGAGGATTTCTGGAGAAAGTTCTATAACATCGGTTCGGGCGAGCAGTACCGCATCACAAACTTTGAGTTTGAGGAGTATCTTCTCGGCGCAATCGGCATGGGTTCACCGAAGAAGCTCTTTGCACCGAACTGGTTCATTCTCAAAAACTTCCACGGTCAGTATTATGCCGACTCCGACAAGCTTGAGAATTACCTCCACTTCAGACACAATGTTCCCATCAAGAAGTATTTTGACGATATGTCAAAGACCTTGCCGAAGTTCTACAAGCTTTCTAAGCTTGCTCCCGGCGGACTTGTTAAGAAGTTCCTTATGGAGGGCCTTGCAAACAAGGAAGTATTCGGTACAATGAACTGGATCAAGAACAGAGTCCCCGAGCGTATCAGCGCATATTACGGCTCATATGAGGATTGGAAGAACATCCCCAAGACCTGGGATAAGTTTGAGATAAAGAAGGCCTCCATGACTCCGACATATCTTGACCACGGCTATGACGAGACAAAGCCGCAGTCCGAGCTTGACCTTGACGATATGAAGAAGGCTGCGGAGTTCAGGGGCGGCAAGTGCCTGAGTGAGAGCATGACGAAGGGCGACCTTTTCACACCGCTCAAGTGGCAGTGTGCATTCGGTCATACATTTGAGATGACGCCGAACCTTGTTCTCAACGGCGGTCACTGGTGCCCGGAGTGCGATCCGATTCCGTGGAATTACGACGAAATTGCAAAGAAGAATCCGTTCTTCGCTCAGGTTTGGTATCCGAACCACACCAAGGACGAGCACAACGTTTACGGCATGGATATCTTCAAGGATTTCGGCGAGAAATAAGTATTTAAAAATACAGGAGTGATATATATGAAAAAAACAGTAGTTACATGCATTACGGCCTTTCTCTGCGTTGTTGCAGTCTGCGTTTCATCTGTTCTCGGAACAAATAAACTTGCCGACGCAAAGGTTGAGGCGGCAAAATATGCTCCGGCATCATCAGCTTCAAACGGCAGCGGCGGTTCAAACGGAAGCAGCGGTTCGGGTGACGTTATACCGGGCGATTCTTCTGTTACACCGGAGACTCCGACGGACCCGGCAACAGGCGAGCCCGACAGCACGGCCGCAGACGCAAATAACGGCGGTTCGGCAACACCGAGCGCAGGCGGAAATACAGGCGGCAGCGCTTCGGCAAACAAGCCTGCATCTTCAAAACCCTCAACTCAGGCTGAAATTCTTAACTATTTCAACACATCGGTTAATAAGGTTAAGACAAGCTCCAAGGGCGGCGTAAAGAACTACGAGAAGAATTCTCAGGCGGGTACATTTACTCTTAAGGGTATGCTTAAGAGCTTTTCGGGAGTTATCAATTCACTCGTTAAGAAGAACATGGGCGAGAAAAAGGGCGACACAAACCGCAAGCTCTCAAAGGCTGATATGAAGGCTTTGTTCCCTGTTGAAAACGAAAACTGGTCGTCAAAGCTTACAACAGCTAACATTTCAAGTGTAACTCTCGCCGAGAAGAACGGCAAGTATGTTATAACGATCCATGTTAAGCCGGACGCAGCCTCAACCAATCCGACTCACGGAGCAGGAAACCACGGTAAGGCGTTCAATATCGTTCAGGTTTCAACGATTCTTGACAACGCAGGCCCGCTCAAGTCAACGCTTGACGGCAACGTTAAAATAGCATATCGCAACGGTAAAATCGTAGCAACGATTGACCCTAAGACGGGAAATGTTACGCATATCAACTATTACTATGTGTGGGAGCTTGACGTAACTGTTGCAGGCAACAATGTCAACGCGCCGTTCGGCATTGAGTCGGATTTCACAATCAACTGGTAAATTCAGAAAGGATAACGGGGCATCGGAAACGGTGCCCTATAGGTGAATATTATGAAAGTGTTTATGATTGGCGGCACCGGTCTTCTCGGCTCGGCAGCCGCTGCAGAGTTCATTAAAAGAGGTCATTCCGTAAAATCAGTTGCCCTTCCTCCGCTTCCCGAGGGAGCACCGATCCCCGAGGAGATGGAGCTTGTTTTCGGCAACTATCTTGAGCTTTCCGATGATGAGCTTGTTGAAATGATGACAGGCTGCGACTGCTTCGTATTTGCAGCGGGCGTTGACGAGAGAGTTGAATTCCCGGCACCTGTTTATGAGGCATACAGAAAGTACAATATCGAGCCTGTAAGACATCTTCTTACAATTGCAAAGCAGGTCGGTATAAAAAAGAGTGTTATCCTCGGCTCTTACTTTGCTTACTTTGCAAAAGAATTCCCGGAGATGGAGCTTACAAAGAAGCATCACTATATAAGAAGCCGTATCGAGCAGGAGGAGGTTGCTCTTTCATTTGCAAAGGACGGCGAGATGGACGTTGCCGTGCTTGAGCTTCCGTATATCTTCGGCACTCAGCCGGGCAGAAAGCCTGTTTGGGTAATTCTTATTGAGCAGCTTACAAACATGGGCAAGACAACAATGTATCCTAAGGGCGGCACAGCTATGGTTACCGTTCGTCAGGTTGGTGAAGCTATCGTAGGAGCAGCCGAGAAGAATGTCGGCGGCAATGCATATCCGATAGGCTATTATAACCTCACATGGGACGAGTTCCTTCGCATCGTTCACAGGGCTATGGGTCAGCCGAACAGAAAGATAATTCATATAGCAAAGTGGATGTTCAAGGCATTCGGCGTTTACATGATGAACGAGTACAAAAAGCGCAATGTCGAGTCTGGCATCAATGCGGTTTATCTTGCTGATATCATGTGCATGAACACATTTATCAATAAAAAATGGAGCGTTTCTCTCGGCGTTCAGGAGGACGATATAGAATCAGCTATCTTTGATTCCGTTAAGCTTTCCGTTGATGCCTTTACAGGAAAGCAGAAGCTTCTTGAAATGAAGGGAGAATAAGTCATGGAAAAAATAAGTCTTATCACGGGTGCAACGGGTCATATCGGCTATGCGCTTTTGAAGGAGCTTGTTGACAGCGGCGAAAAGGTGCGTATTCTTATCCGTAAAGATGTTCCCGTATTTGACGGCATTGACTGCGAAAAGGTCTACGGTGACGTTACCGATTCCGAATCGCTTGACAAGGCTTTTGAGGGTGTTGACGTTGTTTATCATCTTGCCGGAGTTATTGATATCAACCCCGGCATGGAGGATCTCACGTGGAGAGTTAACGTCAATGGCACAAAGAACGTAGTAAGAGCCTGTCAGAGATGCAATGTCCGCAGACTTGTTTACGCTTCGAGTGTTGATGCTTTTCCGCCGCTTCCCGACAATCAGGTAATGACGGAGCTTGATCATTTCAGCCCGAAAAATCTCGACGGAACATACGCAAAGACTAAGGCTATTGCAACTCAGTTCGTTCTCGATAACGTTCACGAGGGCAATATCGACGCTGTCGTTGTTCATCCGGGTGCATGTATCGGTCCTTATGACTTCAAGGTTTCAAATGTCGGCGAAATGGTTCGTATGTTTATCAAAGGCAGTTTTCCGGTATCGCTCAGCTTCGGCGCATACAACTTTGTTGACGTTCGTGACGTTGCGAAGGGAATGCACGCTGCTGCCGAGAAAGGAAAGGCCGGCGACTGCTACATTCTTTGCGGCGAGATGATCTCGACCGACGGCTTTATCAAGGCAGTTGCTAAGGCCTGCGGCAAGAAAGCGCCGTCATTAAAAATGTCCTATGGCATGGTAAGACCGTTTGCTCCGCTTATGGAGAAATATTATTCCTTCACCAAGACAACGCCGCTTTTCACCCGTTATTCGATCAGAAAGCTTATGTCTAATTGCAATTTCTCGATTGAGAAGGCAAGAAAAGAATTGGGATATGAACCGATGAGCGTTCAACAGTCGGTTGACGACATGGTAAAATGGATTAAAGAAAACGAAAAATAATTCTTACAGCGGCTTCTTCGGAGGCCGCAGCTTTTTGTTTATATATGTTGAAATTATACTGTTATTGTGATATAATCCTATCTAAGTGCTATCACAATGCAAAAGATTTCAATGATTACCTGCACTGAATTGCTCTTATTTATTATTTAAAAAAGGTAATAAGGAGAAACGACATGAAAAAATTTGACGCTCCATCTGTAAGAGAACTGCTTGACAACGGTGCCGAGAAATTCGGCGACGCAACGTTCATCAAGTTCATCAGAGATGGAAAAATTGAAGAAAGAAGCTTTAAAAAAGTGAGAAGCGACAGCCTTGCGGTATGCCGCTGGATTCGTAATCTTTCCGATAAGAGAATGCACATTGCGATTATCGGAAAATCAAATTACGAGTATATAACCTGTCTTTCGGGCATTCTTATCAGCGGTAATGTTGCCGTTCCGTTCGCTCCGGATATCTCCGTTGAGGAGGCGGCAGAGCTTTTCAAGCGTGCCGATATCGAGATGCTTTTGTATGAAGACGAGTTTACCGAGAACGCAGAAAAGCTCAAGGAGCTTTGCCCGTTTCTCAGGTTCTCCGTCAATCTCGGCAACGGTGAAGAATTTAACAGAATTTATACCGATTATTCCGAGAACTCGGAGTATGCGGCGCTTTCTGACATTACGGTTGATAAAAATGCCTGCTGCGTTATCATTTTTACATCCGGCACAACGGGCATAAAGAAGGGCGTTGAGCTTTCGACTCTTGCCCTTGTCGGAAATATCATGTATCACGACTATTGCACAGATATTTTCCTGCCGAACGATGTTTCACTTTCGGTTCTCCCGATGTATCACATTTATTGCTTCTCGGGAGACTATATAAAAAATCTTAAGGACGGCTTGCAGGTTTGCTTGAACGGTTCGATGATGGATTTGATCCATAATCTCAAAATCTTTGAGCCGAAGGTCGTTCGTGTAGTTCCGATGATCGCTCAGTCTCTTTTGCAGCGAGTCAAGGTTATTCTTGCAAAAGACCCCGAGATAAGCGTTAAGGATGCGGTCGCTCAGGTGTTCGGCAGAAACATCAAGTGGCTTATTTCCGGCGGCGCTTATCTTAACCCGGAGCTTATTGACGAATACGAGAAGCTCGGAATTTTCCTGCGTCAGGGCTACGGCATGACCGAGGCAGGATGCAGAATTTCCGTTCCCGATAACACGGCTTCGAGGGAGTCTGTCGGACGTGTTACGGACGTTTGCACGGTTCGTATTCAGAACGGTGAAATTCAGGTAAACACACCGACGGTTATGCTCGGATACTACAAAATGCCCGAAGAAACAAAAGAGATGTTCACAGAGGACGGCTGGCTTAAAACAGGCGATATCGGAGAGCTTACCGAGGATAATCAGCTTTTCATTACCGGCAGAGTTAAGAATCTTATCATTCTCTCAAACGGTGAAAATGTTTCTCCGGAGGCGATTGAAAAGAAATTTGCCGACAATCAGCTTGTCAGCGAGGTTCTCGTTTACGGCGAAAAGGACAGAATCATTGCCGAAATCTATCCCGACTATGAATATGCAAAGCTTGAGGGCATTGACGATATTCAGGGTGAGCTTGAAAAGACGGTTGACAGAATGAACAAAACCGCGAAGGCGGCTCATATCATTTCCGAAGTAAGAGTCCGCACCGAGCCGCTTGAGAAAACGGGCAGCGGCAAAATCAAGAGAAAAGCAACCGTATTATAATTTTTTAAGGAGGCAGTTTATGAATTCTGTAAACAAGCCCGTATATCCGCTCATTCCGCCGCAGGAAATGATTCAGTTTATGCTTAAATACAGCTTTTTTCATAAGCAGGTCACGCAGATTCCGGATTCGATAATCGTATCACAGAAGATTGATTTTGACGTTATGACCGAGGCGTTCAATATTGAAATTGAGCGCAATGACTGTCTGAGACTTGTTTTCTTCAAACAGAACGGCAATATAATGCAGTATTTCCGTGATCCGTACAGGATAGGAAGCGTTCCCGTATATAATTTTAAATCCGACGAGGAACGTGAAAAGGTGCTCACGGCAGATGCACAGAAACCGATCAAAATGCTCAAGGGTGAAATCTTCAGACTGAAATATTTCACAACGTATGACGGCAGATACGGCGTGTATATCAATATTCACCATCTTGTTATGGATAATGCGGCTGTGTTTGCGTTCTTCAACGACCTTTTTGCCGTGTATGACCATCTCAAAAACGGCAAGCCGATGCCGAAACCTCTCGGAAGCTATGAGGACAGAATCAAGCGAGAGCTTGCTTATGTTGAGGATAAGTCCAATCTCGAAAAGGAGAAGGAGGCATATACCGAATACATAACGAGAAACGGCGAACCGGTCTATCTCGGCGTTGAGGGACCCAAGCTTCTTGAGGCGGAGCGCAAAAAGAAGAAGGATCCGAGTATCAATGCGCCGTCTCTCTTTGACCCGATTCATGATAAGGCGGAGCTTACAAAGACAACATTTTCTCCCGAGCTTAGCGAAAAGTTCTTCTCTTTCTGCGAGAATAACAATGTCAGCCCCGAGTGCCTTGTTCAGCTCGCCCTGAGAATGCACCTTTCAAAAATCAACAACGGTCATCTTGATACATATTTTATTTGCCTTTGCACAAGGCGTCGCACTCTCACCGAAAAGCGTTCGGGCGGAACGGTCACTGCTCCGCTGCCGTGGAGAGTTCATCTTGAAGAGGACGATACCTTCATGTCGGCACTCGACAAAATGGCTGACGCTCAGGTATGGGCGTTCAGACACATGGACTATCCTTATCTTGAGTACCGTGATCTCCAGCGTGAGCTGTTCAATTATTCCGCCGCCGCCGGCTCGTCAACGATGATGTTCTCCTGGATGCCGATAAACGAGAAGTCGATAAACGGCTGGGAATATGAGTATGTCGGCTACGGTCTCGGACGTTATATAATGGTGCTTTACACCTTCGCTATGAAGGATGCACACAGCGGATGTCTGAAATTAAGCTGCCTGCACAGGACGAAGTTCGTCAGCGTTGAGGATATCAAAGCTTTGCATAACGGAACTAAGAAGGTTCTTGAAATTGCATTGAATGAACCGGATATCAGCATTAAAGAATTGCTTGAAAAAATGTAAAAGAGGGTTATTAAAATGCTTGAAACATTCAGAAATATAATTTGCAACTATGTTGACATTGCTCCCGAGGATATCACGGAGGATTCAAAGCTTCGTTCGGATATCGAACTCAACTCCTTCGATATGGTAAATGTTGCGGTTGACCTTGAAAATCAGTATGGAGTAAAAATTGACAGCAAGAAATTCGGCGGATTGAAAACCGTCGGCGATTTGATGAGTTATATCGAGTCAATTAAATAAAACCAAAGCTGTGATGAAATTTTGTTTTTCATCACAGCTTTTTATTATATTAGCTTTTTATCTCCAGATGAACCAGATAAGTATATATCCTGTCAGCACGGCGGCGAGGGTGAAGGGAACGCCGTATTTCATAAAGGTTGTTGCCTTGACCTCATATCCCTCTTTCTTGAGGATTCCGATGCCGGCGATATTTGCGCTTGCACCGATCGGGGTGAGATTTCCGCCGAGCGTTGCGCCGCAAAGCAGACCGTAGTAAAGGAGCTTTGGCTCCATACCCATGTCGGCGGCGATAACGGGCACGATTGTGAGCATTGTCGCCGTGTAGGGAATATTGTCGATAAACGCCGAAAGAATAACGGAAATCCATACTATAATTGTGTAGATTATGAACTCGGAGCCTGAGCCGAGCTTTGCGATACCGTTGCCGATAACGTCGATAACGCCCGCGCTTTTGATTCCGCCGATTACGATGAAAAGACCTGTGAGCAGGGCAATTGTATAGTAGTCGATCTCCTTAAAGGTGTCCTTGACGATTTTATAATTCTTGTTGAAGAAAACCTCACGGATAATGCCGATTATAAAGAAACCGATGCAGATGAGACCGTTGGTGATATCCGGCTTGTAGAACTGACCCTCGGCTGCGCCGTCCTTGTAGGGGATGAACGAAGCGGCAATGAGCAGCACAATGGTTCCGACGAGGAGAAATGTCGGGAATTTATCCTCAACCTTTGTTCTTGCGTTGAATTCAATTTTTGCATTGTCCTTGCGGAACATAAAAAGAATAATGAGTGCGCTGACGATTGCTCCTGCCTCAACGACCCAAAACATACCGGGTTTTCCGCTGTCAACGAAGAAGTCCGAGAAGTCGAGGTTAGCGGATTTTGCAAGAAGAATCGACGTCGTATCGCCGACGAGCGTTGCCGCACCCTGGAGATTCGAGGATACCGCAATGCAAATGATTGACGGAACAGGGGAGATGTTGACTTTTTTGCAGAAGGCGAGGGCAACCGGCGCAATCATGAGCACCGTCGCAACATTGTCAACGAATGCAGAAACAATACCTGCGAAAAGCGAAAGACAAACGATCGCCCACTTGACGTTTGGCATTTTTGAGATGAGAATGTCGGACATGAGCTGCGGCATCTTCGACTCGATGAAAAGATAAACCGTTCCCATTGTTCCGGCTATCATCATAAGAACATTCCAGTCGATTTCTCCGAGAGCCTGTGCGACGCCGTAGGAATAAGTTGACTCGCCGACGTTGAAGAATCCGCTGCCGAAAAGGTCGGGTGAAGCTGAGGCGATAGTGCCGAGAGCGATGAAAATAAGCGCAGAGCCTATCGCAACGTATGGCCTGATCTTCTGAAAAGCCATCATCAGTATGTAGGTGGCGGCGAACAGAATCAAGGCTGTGATCGTGATTGGGTTCATGGTTTGACACTCCTAAAATTATTTCGGGCGGAATCCGAGGACAAACGGTTTTGCAAAAAAATAAGGCAGAATCTCTACGGATCCTGCCTGAAAAGACCAAAGCTTAATTAGGTCAATATAACCCGAAACAAATAGAACATAATGTTCTATGACAGACTCCACCACTTGCTGCCGAATATCTTCGGCTCAATCGGGTTACCGTATGATTATAACATATTTATGCGGCAAGTCAAGCAAAATGAATAGATTTTAAGACTTATTTTATGGCTTTAATTGATAAAATATTTTCAAATTCAATTTCGCTTCTGTCGCTCAAAATAAGACTGCGTCCGATTTCGTCAATTCTCCTGACCGTGCATGTAACGGTGATGATTGCTCCGCCGTCCTTTCTGCCGTCGGGGCGGAAAAAGGTCAGCTCAACAGCCGTTTCCTTTTGCGGGTTATCCCTTATTTCGAGAAGAATACGGTTGATTTTTTCCTTCTCGGCTTCCTCAAGCTCGGGCTTAGTGTCCGTCAGCCTTGCCGTTTCCTCCATCTCGTCATCAAGTCCGACTAATGCGGCAAATGGGGCGAACTGCGCAGCCCGTGTCGAGCGTGTCATCTGCGGTCTTTTGGTCGAAACACGGTGGGGGAGGTTGATTATATCGTCGTATTTTCCGCTCATGCCTTATGACCTCCGATTTGTCGGTTCCTTTCAAGCGCCGTTGCGCCCTCCTTGAGGTTCATGCCCTTTATTATTGAGTTCTTGCCGTATTTACTCTTGATTTTGAGAATTGCTTTTTGCATATCCTTCTCTTTCTTCAGCTCGTTTTCTTCGGCTTCCTGCTTCCCTGTGTCGGAAAAAAGGTTAAGCTGGATGTATTCGCGTTCTTTTTCGGCGTCGTTTTCGGTTATAATATGATTGGCGACGATGTACATTCGGCGCACGAGCAGCTCTTTATCAACGATTCTGTCAAAAAGCTTCATCGCCGTTTCGCAAATAAGCTTCGTCGAGGAAGTGTAGCGCCCGATATTTTCGCTTGAATGAGCCGTCTTTGGAATTTTTCTGCCATAGCGATCGGTCTCAACCGCACCCGAGTAGCTTTTTTTCAGGCTTTCAATGTCATAGCCGACAGTCAGAACAATCTGGTCGGTAACAATCCTTTTTGAAACAAGCTCTAAGGACAGCAGGTCTGCCATTTCTTTCAGCACAAGCTTTGCTTTTGAAAACTCATACGGCTCTTGAAGCACCTGACCCGAGCTGAGACTGCTGCTCTCGGGGCGATAGGACTTAATGTCGGAAATCTCGGTCGGCTCCCAGCCCCATGCGTGGTCTATAAGAAGCTCGGCGTTGACTCCGAAAAGCTTATAAAGCAAATCCTCGTTATAATAATCGCTCTCCCTGCCGACCGAACAGCGGGCGACGTCGCCCATGGTGTACATGCCGTGCTCCTCAAGCTTTTTTGAAATTCCTCTGCCGACACGCCCAAAATCAGTCAGCGGACGGTGATCCCAGAGTATTCTGCGGTAGCTCATCTCGTCAAGCTCGGCTATTCGGACGCCGTTTTTGTCGGGCTCACAGTGTTTTGCATAGATGTCCATTGCGATTTTACAAAGATAAAGGTTCGTTCCTATGCCTGCCGTGGCGGTTATGCCTGTTGTTTCAAGCACATCAAGCACCATTTTCATCGCAAGCTCACGCGGCGTCAAGCCATAGGTTTTGAGATAATCCGTTGCGTCAATGAAAACCTCGTCGATCGAATAAACGTGGATATCCTCGGGAGCAATGTATTTCAGATAGACATTATATATCCGGGTGCTGACCTCCATGTAATGCGCCATTCGAGGCGGTGCGGTGATGAATGTCAGCTCGGCAGACGGGTCTTTAATAAGCTCGGAATGAAAATACGATTCATGGCTGAAGCTATGCCCGGGAGCCTTGTATTTGCGTTGGGCGTTGACTTCGCGCACCTTTTGAATTGCCTCAAAAAGTCTCGCCCTGCCGGGGATCCCATAGGATTTGAGGGACGGGGAGACGGCGAGACAGATGGTTTTCTCCGTTCTCGTCGGATCGGCGACAACAAGGTTTGTGTCCAAAGGGTCAAGACCCCTGTCGACACATTCGACAGAAGCATAGAACGATTTAAGGTCTATTGCAATATATGCCTTGCTCGCCACCGACGACACCTCCGGATATGGATTTTAGATGTTGACAAATTATATAAGCGGTATTTGATGCTTATCTCATCTAAAAGCTGATATCTACATTATACCCCGAACAAACGTTCAGGTCAATATGGTTTTTCAAAATTATTGTGATAAAATTTTAACAATATCGCGAGTGCAATGTCACAATGCACAAAAAGATATTTGTTATGTTGTGTATTTTGTCGTATAAAATCTTGACAATACGGGACAGAATAATTATAATATTGTTGTATTTACATACCAAAAGAAAGGGTGATACACATGAATGAATATATTGAAAGAGTTCTCGCTTCTGTAAGAGAAAAGAATGCGTCCGAGCCTGAGTTTGTTCAGACGGTCGAGGAGGTTTTCAAGTCGATTGCGCCGGTAGTTGAAAGACATCCGGAATACGAGAAAAACGGACTTCTCGAAAGACTTGTTGAGCCTGAGCGTATGTTTTCGTTCCGTATTGCATGGGTTGACGATAACGGCAAGGTGCAGGTGAACAAGGGCTATCGCTGTCAGTTCAACGGCTCTATCGGACCATACAAGGGAGGACTTCGCTTCCATCCGAGCGTTTATTCCGGAATCGTTAAGTTCCTCGGCTTTGAGCAGATTTTTAAGAACAGCCTTACCGGACTTCCTATCGGCGGCGCAAAGGGCGGTTCTGATTTTAATCCCAACGGCAAGTCGGACGGGGAGATCATGCGTTTCTGTCAGGCATTTATGAACAATCTTTACAGATTTATCGGTCCGGATATTGACGTTCCGGCAGGAGATATAGGCGTCGGCGGACGTGAGATCGGCTATCTTTACGGCCAGTACAGACACATCAAGGGCGTTTTCGAGAACGGCGTTCTCACCGGTAAGGGTCAGAGCTACGGCGGTTCAAACATTCGTCCCGAGGCAACGGGCTACGGTGCAGTTTACTATGCCGAGGAGGTTCTCGCACACTTCGGCGAGAAGATCGAGGGCAAGACAATTGCTATTTCCGGCTTCGGCAATGTTGCTTGGGGCGTTGCCAAGAAGGCAGCTCAGCTCGGCGCAAAGGTTGTTACAATTTCGGGTCCCGACGGTTATGTTTATGATAAAGACGGTGTTTCAACGGACGAGAAGATCGCGTATCTCCTTGAAATGAGAGCACACGGCACGGGCAAGGTCAAGGATTATGCCGACAAGTTCGGCGCAGAATATTTCCCGGGCGAGAAGCCGTGGGGAGTTAAGGCAGATATCGTAATGCCTTGCGCAACTCAGAACGAGGTTGACCTTGAAGAGGCAATGAAGATAATCAAGAACGGCACAAAGTATTACGTTGAGGTTTCAAATATGCCGACAACGAACGACGCTCTTGAATATCTCCAGGAGAACGCAGTCGTTGCTCCGTCAAAGGCGGTTAACGCCGGCGGTGTTGCGGTTTCCGCTCTTGAAATGAGCCAGGACTCAATGCGTTACAGCTGGTCTGCCGAAGAGGTTGACGAGAAGCTCAGAGAGATCATGAAGAACATCTACAACAATTCGGTTACTGCCGCCGAGGAATACGGCTGCGGCTATAATCTTGTTGCAGGCGCAAATATTGCAGGCTTCCTTAAGGTTGCCGACGCAATGATGCAGCAGGGTATATTCTGATATAAAAATTTTTGCGGGGCGGATTTTTTCGCCCCGTTTTTTTATGCGTAAAGGTGCGGCAAAGGCACAATTCGTAGGGTGCGATGACCACATTGACCCAAGGTCGAAAGAAACAATCTCGGTGCCCCTGCACGGGCAAATAATGTTGCACAAGCGATAAAAATGTCTCCCAAAATCCTCTTTGTAACCTTTTGTTATTGATTTATTCTGAAAACTTGTTATAATAATGCGGAGGTGAGTTAACAATGAAAGGAAAGCTTATCGTTATAGAAGGACTGGACGGAAGCGGAAAGTCCACGCAAATCGAGTGTCTTAAAAACAAGCTCAACGGAAAGAATGTTCATCAGATTAAGCTGCCGGACTACGACAGCGAATCGAGTGCGCTTGTTAAAATGTATCTCAGGGGCGATTTCGGAAAAGACCCCGGTGACGTTAACGCTTATGCCGCTTCGGCATTCTATGCCGTTGACCGTTTTGCCAATTACAAAATGAAATGGAAATCCTTTTATGATAACGGAGATATCATTATTTCCGACAGATACGCTACCTCCAATGCCTATCATCAGGCGACTAAGATTGAAAAAAGCGAAAGAGCGGAGTTCTTTAAATGGCTGGAGGATTTTGAATACGGACTTATCGGTGTGCCGAAGCCCGATGCGGTAATTTATCTTGATATGCCGATTGAGATTTCGCAGAAGATGATGTCCGAGAGATATCACGGTGATGAGACAAAAAAGGATATTCACGAGAGCAATCTCGATTACTTATATAAATGCAGAGACGCGGCACTCGACGCCGCAGAGAAAATGGGCTGGTATGTCGTTAAATGCAACGACGGTGACAGCCCGAGAAGTATTGAGTCCATAGGAGACGAAATATACTCTATTATTTCCACGGAGGTTTTATGAGTTATTCATTTCACAAGCCCGGCTTTGATGACATTAAATGGATTAAAGAAAAAATTTCGGAAAGAAGAACGGAGTGCTGCGATTTCACACCCGGCAACCTTATAGGCTGGAGCAGATTTTTTGGCGGAGAAATCGGCAGTGTTTCGGATTGCCTTGTTGTAAAAATTAAAAAATACAATTCATATTCGTTTCCGAAGGGTAAAAACCGCGAAGAAGCTTTGCGCGAAATGGTTCCTTATTTTGATTTTCCTAAATTTTCCACGATTGAAAAACATGAGACGGAAATTCTTGAAAAGCTTTTCCCGGGAAAATATGAGTTCACTGAGGAACGCGACAGCTTTGACTATGTTTATTCCCGTGAGAAGCTCGCAACGCTCGGCGGCAAGAAATATCACGGTAAGCGGAATCACATAGCCTATTTTGAAAGAACGTTTAACTGGAGCTTTGAGGAGCTTAACAGAAGCAATATTGACGACTGTATCGCCATGAATGAGAAATGGTATACTCTCAATGTCGAAAAGGACAGGGAGGGAATAGAGGACGAGCGCGAGGTTTTGCGCCTTAATTTTGCCCATTTTGAAGAAATCGGCGGCGTCGGCGGTGTTCTCAGAATCGACGGAGAGGTTGTTGCGTTTACCTTCGGCGAAAGGCTGAACGACAATACCTTTGATACTCATTTTGAAAAGGCATATTCCGATATCAGGGGAGCGTATCCGATGATAAATCAGCTTTTCGCAAAGACTCTGCTTTCGGATTATGAGTTCATAAACCGTGAGGACGACGTCGGCTCGGAGGGTCTGAGAAGCGCTAAGCTTTCGTATCACCCCGAATTTTTGGTTAAAAAATATTCGGCTGTCGCAAAATGAAAGGTTTGTCGCTATCATGGTTAAAATTGTTGATATCAAAAAATACAGAGAGAATATAATTGCATTGTGGCATGAGTGCTTCGGTGACGAAAGGGGTTATATTGAATTCTTTTTGGATAACTGCCCGAATAAGCTTTGTATCGGCAGCTTTGAAAACGGTGTGCTCGCTTCAATGCTTTTTCTTTTGAACGGCGTCGTCGGCGGACTTTCGTGCAGGTATATTTATGCCGCCTGTACATCTCGAAGGTTTCGTTCCAAGGGACTTATGGGCGGACTTATCGAATACTCAAAGGAATATTGTGCCGAGAATAAAACTGACATGATCTTCCTTGTCCCCGCCGAGGAGAGTCTTTACGGTTACTATGCAAAATTCGGATTTATTCCGAAAATGCAGAGAGCCGAATTTGCTTTGAAGGGCACCTCGGGAGAATTTAAAGCAACGAAAACAACGGACATAAAATCAGTGGCCAAAAGACGATTAGAGCTTCTTTCGTCAATGAAATGCTTTGCCTTTGATATGCAAACGACGGAATATACCGTGGCGGAATTTTTGCGCACGGGAGGCGAAATATACTCTTGCGACGGCGAAAACGGCTTTCTTGCCTTTACCGTTACGGATGGTAAAAGCGCCGTTGTCAAGGAGATTTTGACCGATTTTGACAGTAATTTTACAATTATTTTGGATTTATTTAAAAATTTAAGGGCGGAAAATGTTTACATTCATGCTCCTTTAGTGTATAATAATACAGATATGGGGTTCAAAGCTACTAAATGTGGTATGCTTTACCCGATTACCGATAATTCAAAAAGCTTTATCAAGGATGAAGATATTTTCTATTCCGGAATGTATCTTGACTGAGAGGTAATAAAATGATTTACGTTTTTCTTGCAAACGGATTTGAGGAGATCGAGGGTCTTACGGTTGTTGACTTCCTGCGCAGGGCGGAGCTTGAGGTTTGCACCGTCGGCGTGGGCGGAAAGCTTATCACGGGAGCGCACAATATTCCGGTTTTCTGCGATCTTGACGAATCCGAGGTCAGACTTGACAGCGAGCTTGAGGCGGTCGTTCTTCCGGGCGGTATGCCGGGAACGCTCAATCTTGAGAAGTCTCAGACCGTGAAAAATACCGTGAGCTACTGCGCCGATAACGACAGGTATGTTTGTGCCATTTGCGCCGCACCGTCGATATTCGGTCATATGGGTCTGCTCAAGGGCAAGACGGCGTGCTGCTTCCCCGGCTTTGAAAACGAGCTTGAGGGCGCAGACGTAAGCGAGAATTATGTCTGCCGTGACGGAAAAATTATTACTGCCAAGGGTATGGGAGCTGCGATTGATTTTTCGGAAAAAATCACAGCCTGTCTTATAAACGAGAGTAAAGCGAAGAAGATAAAAGAATCTCTTCAGTGTCCCTGTTGATTGAAGAAGGAGGACGAATATGAAAGACGAGAACGGCAGAGAATATTCCAATTACGATATTGACAAGCTCATAGAAGAGTATTCGCATATCAATCGGAACGATGAGCCGGAGCAGGCTTCACAGCCGCCAAGGGAAAAGAAAAAGTTCGTTGTTCATATAGATGAATCGCTGATTGACGATTCGCCGCAGAGCGAGGAACCCAAGCCGCAGTCCGGCGGAATATATTTTTCAAATTATCCCAAACACCGCAGGTCACCCGATTTGCAGGAGAAACCCGCTGCCGAGCCTGAGCATAAGCACATGGAGAAAAAGGCTCACAAGGTAATGCACGGTTCCCGTGAGAATGCGGTCAAAAAAGTTAAGAATGAAATCGAAAAAGTCGGCGGTAAGGCTGCCGTCGGATTTCTTGCGTTCATTCTTATTTCAACCATCCTGCTTTCATATGTCGGAATCACCTGTCTCGGAGATATGCTCGCAATCAACAGGAGCGACGAGAATGTTACGGTAGATATCCCTGCCGACGCAACCTACAGCCAGATAATTGATATTCTCAAGGATAATAAGCTTATCAAGCGCAAGGCCTTTTGCAAGGTGTTTACAAAGTTCAGAGGCTTTGACGACGGAACATATCTGAGCGGTCAGTATTATCTCAACAGCAAGATGGGCGTTGAGGGTATGCTCAAGGATATTATGGCGGCTCCGGTTACGGCCGATTCGATTTCGCTCAGCTTCCCGGAGGGCTGGACGGCAGCTCAGATCGTTGAAAAGCTTGAGAAATACGATGTTTGCAACTCCGCAAAGGTTCTCACGGCGATGAAAACCGGCAAATATAATTATGACTTTATAAATGAAATTACGGATAACAAGAGCAGATATCTGAAGCTTGAGGGCTATCTTTTCCCGGATACCTACGATTTCTATGTGGATGCGGATCCGAACTATGTTATCACAAAGTTCCTCGACAACTTCAATTCCAAGTGGGAGGACGAGTACGATAAGCGTGCCGCCGAGCTTGGACTTTCAAGAGACGAGATTATAACAATAGCTTCCATTATTCAGAAGGAAGCCGCAAACACGGATCAGATGAAGGTTATTTCTTCGGTAATCCATAACCGTCTTAACCATCAGGCGGACTACCCGACGCTCGGCTGTGACAGTACGGCTCTATACATCAGCAATTATGTAACTCCGACTGTCGGCGAGGCTCAGGGCGCAATCTACTACAGCGCTTACGATACATCGGCGGTCAAGGGACTTCCTCCCGGACCGATCTGTAACCCCGGAATAGACGCTATAAGAGCGGCGCTTTATCCCTCGGATACCGATTACTATTTCTTCGCTCACGATAAGGCGGGCAATATCTACACCGCTTCGACCTTCAAGGAGCACAAGAACAACCTTGTTCTTATCATCAAGGCGAACAGCTCAACTGATTAAGAGGATTTATGAGTAATATTAAAACAGCTTTTCCCGAGCTTCTCTCTCCGGCAGGGGATACAGAAAGATTTCAGCGTGCGCTTTATTTCGGCGCAGACGCAATCTATGTCGGCGGTTCTGCGTTTTCAATGCGAGCCGCACCTGCCAATTTTACCGCAGAGGAGCTCAAGGCGGCGGTCGATGCCGCACATAAAAAGGGCGTTAAGGTCTATCAGACCTGCAACACCGTGCCGAGAAACGATGAAATTGACAGACTTCCCGATTTTCTTATGGAGTCGGCAGAGACAGGAGTTGACGCTTTCATCATTTCCGACCTCGGCGTTATGACGCTCGCAAAAAAATACACGCCGAATGTTGATATCCATATTTCGACCCAGGCCGGAATTACGAATTATGCCTCGGCGAACGAATGGTATAACATGGGCGCAACAAGGGTTGTCACGGCGAGAGAGCTTTCCCTTGAGGACATCGCAACGCTCAGAGCAAAGACCCCGAAGGAGCTTGAGATAGAGTGCTTCGTTCACGGCGCAATGTGCGTTTCGTTCTCCGGAAGATGCCTTTTGTCGAACTATCTTGTCAACCGTGATTCCAACAGGGGAGAGTGCGCTCAGCCATGCCGCTGGCAGTACAGCCTGATGGAAAAGACCCGTGAGGGTGAATATTTCCCGATCGACGAGGACGAGAACGGCACGTATATATTTAATTCCAAGGATATGTGCATGATTGAGCATATCCCCGAAATGGTCAAGGCCGGTATTTCGAGCTTTAAAATCGAGGGAAGAGCAAAATCGGCATACTATACCTCGGTTATAACCAACGCATACCGTCAGGCTATCGACGGATATCTAAAAAATCCGACCGATGATTACAAGCCTGAAAAATGGGTCGTAGACGAGATGTATAAAATCAGCAGCCGCGAATACTGCACGGGCTTTTACTTCGGGCACCCGAGGGACAACGCGCAGATCTATTACGACGGCGGCTACAAGAGGGACTGGAGCGTTATGGCGGAGGTTCTTTATTCCGAGAACGGACGTGTTTTCTGCCGCCAGAGGAACAGATTTTTTGAAGGTGAAGTTCTTGAGGTGCTTCAGCGGGGAGTCGAACCCTACGAGGTTACGGTCACCGACCTGAGAGACGAAAACGGAGAGAAAATAGATAAAGCTCCCCATCCGATGATGAAGGTCAGCTTTGAATGTGAAAAGGATATTCCGCCGGACGCCCTTTTGAGAAAGGCTGTCTGACAGGTCTTTCGGAGGCTTATATGCTTTTAAGTGATATTCTCAACGGTATAGATTATTCTTGCGATAATTTTAAGAATACTGATATTGTTGACATTACATACAATTCAAAAAATGCAGGCGAGGGCAAGTGCTTTTTCTGCCTTTCGGGAACGGTTACCGATGGGCACAAATTTGCTCGCAGTGCCTACGACGGCGGCTGCAGATGTATTTTTGCCGAGCACACGGTAGAACTTCCCGAGGACTGCGTTCAGATAATCACCGACGATACGCGGCACGCTCTTGCAATTGCTTCGGCAAACTTTTTCGGCAGACCCTGCGAAAAGCTCAAGGTCGTCGGAATAACGGGCACAAAGGGTAAAACGACAACGGCACATATTGTGAAAGCCTTGATTGAAGCCTCGGGCGAGATGTGCGGAATAATCGGAACGAACGGAGCCGCATACGGCAACGCTTCCGAGGAAACGAAGAACACAACCCCCGAAAGCTACGAGCTTCAAAGACTTTTTCGCAAAATGGTTGACGCAGGCTGCAAATACTGCGTTATTGAAGCCTCGTCACTCGGACTCAAAATGCACAGAACCGACGGGATTCCGTTTGAGGTCGGCGTTTTTATGAATCTTGCTCCCGACCATATCGGCACAATCGAGCATCCGACATTTGAGGATTATAAAAACAGCAAAAAGCTCCTTTTCAAGATGTGCAGGCATGCCGTTGTAAATGTTGATGACCCGGCATACACGGATATGCTTGAAGGCTCATCGGCAGACGTTACAAGCTTCGGACTCGGTGATGCCGACGTCAGGGCGGAGAATGTTGAGCTTCTGAGAAGCAAGGATATTCTCGGCGTTTCCTTTGACTGCATTGACGGAGAAGGAAGGTTTTCTATTGAGGCATCAATGCCGGGATATTTCAACGTTTATAATGTTCTTGCCGCAGCGGCTGTTTGCGGGGTGCTCGGCTTTGAGATTAAAAAACATAAAGATGTTTTCCGCAGCTTCAGCGTTGCAGGAAGGTTTGAGCCGGTTCACGTCAGCGATGATTTTGACGTTATTATCGACTTTGCCCACAACGGCTTGAGTATGCACAACATTATTTCCACCTTAAAGGCATATCCTCACAAGAGGATAATTGTCCTTTTCGGCGCGATAGGCGAAAAAAATCAAATCCGCCGCAAGGAGCTTGGACTTGTTGCAGGCAGGGAAGCCGACCTTTCAATTCTGACAACGGAGGACCCCGGCAGGGAGGATCCCGTGAAAATTGCCGAGGAGATCGCTTCCTATATCCGTCAGACAGGCGGAAAATATATGATAATCCGTGACAGGAGAGAGGCTATAGTTTATGCGCTCTCCCATATGCAAAAAGGCGATATACTTGTTCTCGCAGGAAAAGGAAACGAAACCTTTATAAAAATAAACGGAGGAAAGATTCCCTATTCCGAGCGTGAGGAAGTTGAGAAATATATCAAATCAAAGAAGAATTAAACTCTGGTTAAAGAAGAATTAAATTCTGTTTTCAGTGAAAATTCAAGGAGGTAGTTATATGCCGCAGAAAGGAACGGGCGCAGCAAAAAAGAAGAAAAGAAAGAGACTGAACGATTTATCTAATGCAGGCGCTTTCTTTATCTCGTTGCTCGCTATATTCTGTTTTACACTCGTGATATGCTTGGGCTATGTTTTTATCAACGCAGTCACGGTTGTGGCAGGCGATCCCGTTATCAATCTTGAGAGTGCAAGGAACAATCAGAACCAGACCTCGTTCCTCTATGCCAAGGACTCCGACGGAAAGCAGATCGAGGTTTTGCGTTTGCACGGTGAGGAAAACCGTATCTGGGTCGATTTCGACAAGATTCCCAAGCAGATGAAGGACGCTTTCATTGCCCTTGAGGATAAGAGATTCAATAACCACCACGGTGTTGACTGGATTCGTACCATCGGCGTTTTCGTTAAGCAGAACGACCAGGGCGGTTCGACGATAACTCAGCAGCTTGTCAAGAACATTACGGGCAACAATCAGGTAACCTACGTCCGTAAATATAACGAGATTCTTTCTGCGCTGAACCTTGAAAAGAATTTTAACAAGGATCAGATACTGGAGGCTTATCTCAACACGATCTATCTCGGTCAGGGCTGTTACGGCGTTGAGACCGCAGCCGAAACATATTTCGGAAAGTCTGTCGATGAGCTTAACGTTGCCGAATGTGCCGTTATAGCTTCGATTACTCAGATGCCGTATTCCTATGACCCGATCAACAATCCCGAGAATAACAGGAAGAGACAAATCTACTGCCTTGATGAAATGCTCGACCAGGAGAAGATTACCAAGAAGGAATATGACGAAGCCGTTAACTATCACCTTATCTATACAACGGATGATGATTATGTCCCCAGCGAGGCGGAGCTTGAGCGACGCAAAAATGAGGAGAACGCAAAGGCTTCATCGGAGTTCCAGAGCTTCTATGTCGATTATGTTATCGACGACGTTATCGCCAGGCTTCAGAGCGATCTCGGCTATTCCGCAAATGAAGCCCGTGACGCCATCTACGGCGGCGGTTTGAGAATTTACACAGCCGTTGATCTTGATGTTCAGAAAACGGCGGAGGATATTTATGTAAATCGAAAGGGCTTTGAGGATAGGAAAAACGCACAGTCGGCTATCACGATTATGGACTACAAGGGCAGAGTTGTTGCAATTGTCGGTCAGGCAGGCGTTAAGGAGGGCAACCGAGTTCTCAACAGAGCAAGCTCGTCTCCGAGATCTCCCGGTTCTTCAATCAAGCCGCTCACCTCATACAGTCCGGCAATTGAGATGAACGAGATCACATGGTCGTCCTATCTCCTTGATTCCGCTGTCAGCTACGGCGGATGGAGAACACGAAATGCCGACGGCGGCTACGGCTCGGGCTATAATGTTACTGTTCAGAACGCTCTTGCAAGATCACTCAACACGATTCCGGCAAGAATCGTTATCAATATGATAGGCATAAACGAGTCCTATAACTACCTTGTAAATAAATATCATATCACAACCGCTGTTGAGGCGTCGGATAAGAGCGCGGCTCCGCTTTCCATCGGCTCAATGACCTACGGAACAACATCGCTTGAAATGACTGCGGCTTATGCTGCTTTCGGCAACGGCGGTTACTATTACAAGCCCTACTCTTTCTACTATATTGAGGATGCCAACGGCAAGGTTCTTATAGACAACAGGAACAATAAGGGCGAGCAGATTATTTCAACGGGAACAGCCGAGGTTATGAGACATCTTCTTATGACCGTTACAACCAGCTCCTACGGTACAGGCTCAAGCTACAAGGTAAGCGGTTTCGATACCTTTGCAAAAACCGGTACGACAGACGACAACAACGATAAGTGGTTCGTCGGCGGAACGCCTTATTATGTTGCTGCGGTTTGGTACGGCTATGATATTCCCGAATATATCAGCACATGGGGTAACCCTGCCGGTGCTGTTTACAAGACCGTGTTTGACGCAATACATGAGGATCTTCCCGATAAGGATTTTGAGGATCTTGACGGTGCGGTTCAGAAGGAATACTGTACCGATACGGGTAAGCTTGCTTCCTCAAGCTGCTATTCAACGGCCACAGGCTGGTACAAGAAGGACAATGTTCCCGAGTATTGCACGGGTCACTACTATTCATCAAACGATAGCGGCGACGACAAGGAAGAAGAAAAATCAACAAAATCAAATCAGCCCGCCACCTCCGCAGCTCCTGCGACAGAAAGCAACGGCGGCGAGCAATAGAATTTTTAAAAAAGTCAAGCAATAAATAATAACACGGAGGCGGTTGCATGGTTATTATGTCTGTCGATTACGGTGATGCGAGGACGGGCATAGCGCTTTGCGACCGCCTTGAAAGTCTTGCGCATCCCGTGGAGGTCATCAAGCAAGGCTATGAGCCGAAGGTGCTTGAGAGAATATCGGAGCTTGCAAAAATTCACAAGCCGGAGCTTATTGTTGTCGGCTTTCCGAAGAACATGGACTCTTCGGCAGGCGAGAGGGCGCAGAAATGTGCCGAATTTGCAAAGAGAATTTCCGAGGCAACGGGCATTGAAACAGATCTTTGGGACGAGAGACTGACGACCGTTTCCGCTCATATGTATCTCAGCAACAATAACGTCAGAGGAAAGAAGCGTAAAAACGTTGTTGATGCTGTTGCCGCTGTTATTATTTTGCAGGACTATCTTGATTACAGGAGAAATAAAAATGCAAGCAAGGGCAGAAAATATAATTAAAACCTTTTTTTCGGGGCTATATTGCGTTGTTTTTATGCTCATCTCGGCATATGCAGGTATGCATTTCACGGGCAGACTCGCATTTCAGATTATATTGACGTTTTCGCTCACGCTTATTTTTACATTTGTTGCCGATATTTTAAAAATAAAAATGCAGGTTATCTCTTTTGCGGCTTGCTTTTCTGCGGCATTTTGGGTCATGTGCGCAATTGTCGCTCAGATGCTTTTGAAAGGCACTTTTTTAATTTTCAATTCGGCATGGGAATATATGTTTTATTACGACAGCATCGGCATGGTTTTTATTGTGCTGATAGTTGTCACGGCATATCAGCGAATAAAAGCATTTATAAAAAAAGACGCAGAAATAACCGAGCAGTATGATAAATTCTATTCGGCTGTTTCTGTTGCTTTTACTTTATTCTATATTGTTGTGCTGGTTTACTGCTTCTTCATTTGCAGGATTCCCGGAGGAGAGCGTGTTGAGCCAAACCTCGATCCGCTCGATGTGTTCAGAGTAACGTTTTTTTCGGGATCGCTTGATTATGAACGGCTAATTCTTTTCCTGGGAAATATTGCGATTTTTGTTCCGCTCGGCTATCTCCTTTGCCACAGGCTGAACAGGGGAGGGCTGAAAACCGTTCTTGTCCTCCTGCCGTTTGTTCTCAGCACGGCGATAGAGGTTTCGCAGTATTATTTCGGTATGGGTCACCCCGATATTGATGACGTGATTTTGAATGTTATCGGATTCTATATCGGCGTATTGCTGAAGCTTTTGTTTGATAAAGTTTTTACGCTGAGACGATGATTGCAGGCAGAGATTTAAGCTTAATTTATCTGACCTTGGGTCGATGTGGGCATCGACCCCTACGGATTATGCTCCAACCGTACCTCTGCGTAACAATATTTTTTCGCACCATACAAATTTTTCGCACATTACATATATTTACTTTTTCTTCTTCGGCAAAAGCAGATCCTTTGCGCCGACGAGAATGAGAATAACGGCGAAAATTATTCTCAGCGTTCTGTCCTCAAGGCGGTTGAGCAGGAAAAATCCGAACGCAACGCCGATGAGACCGTAGCCGATGTAGGTCAATGCCGCCTTTTTATCAATCAGATCGTTCTTTATGTGAAATATAATTGCCAATATGGCGGAGGGAATGAAAAATATAAGGTTAATTCCCTGCGAAACCGCCTGCGGCATATCCTTATAAAGCGTGAGGTAGAGAATAAGGATTCCGCCTCCGCCGAAGCCCATTGCGCCGAGAATTCCGGAGACTGTTCCGGCGATAATATCAAGTATCATTTCATCAGCATCCTGATTCCTGCGTAGATTATAAAAACCGAAAACACCTTGCTCAACACGTCTTTGGGTATCTTCGGGAGTAGGAGTGAACCTATCGCCGAGCCGATAAGACCGGGGATAAGATAAACATAGCTGTCGCTCAGCCTGACCTGACCCTTTATCAGGTAGCCGGCGGCGCTTATCACAGTCAGCGGCAGAATTATCGCTATTGCCGTTGCGTGCGATTTTGTCTGATTCGTTCCGCGGAGTTTCAGTGCTTCAACAGCAACAATTCCTCCGCATGAGCCGATTAGAATATTCACGATGCCCGTCAGAATCCCGAGCAGAGGAGTCATTATTTTTTTCATAGTTCATTCACCGTTTGCATATTTTTTATGTATGAGGTGGTAACGTGAAAAACGGAAAAAAGAGTATCATCGCAATTATAACTGCGTTTCTTATAATATTATCCGCAATGCTTTATCTTACATTCATGGCTAATTTTTCCGCCGCCGAGGCTTCTTCAATGCCGATTACGCAGAAAACGGTAATCGTTGACGCAGGGCACGGCGGCGACGACGGCGGAGCGATAGGAATTGACGGAACCGTTGAAAAGGACATCAATCTTGATATCGCATTGAAGCTCGAAAAAATTTTGAAATTTTACGGCTTTAATGTTATAATGACAAGAACGCAGGACGTCATGACCTGTGACGACGGCCTTGATTCTCTGAGAAAAAGAAAAATTTCGGATATTCACAACCGCTTTGAATTGATGCGGAAAAATCCCGACGCGATTTTTATAAGCGTGCACCAGAATAAATTTGAGGACTCCTCTCAGCACGGCACACAGGTTTTTTATTCGGGAAATGATGAGAGAAGCAAGGAGCTTGCCGAAGCGATTCAGACCTCGGTAACCTTGACTTTGCAGCGGAAAAATGACAGGGTCGTTAAAAAATCAGGCTCGGGAATTTATCTTCTTTATCATGCGAAGATCCCTGCGGTTCTCGTTGAGTGCGGATTTATTTCCAATTCCGACGAGGTGAAGAAGCTTAAGGACGAAAGCTACAGAATGAAGCTTGCAATTCTTATTGCAGACGGACTGTTAAAATATCTAAGTAACCACTGAGGTGATAACATGGCTCAGAAAGCCAAAACTTTATATGTTTGCTCAGCCTGCGGACACGAGAGCGCCAAATGGTACGGCTGCTGCCCGGGCTGCGGCGAGTGGAACACCATGGAAGAGGTTTTTAAAACACCTGAAAAAACAAAGGCCTCCGGCAGAACAGCGTCGGTCGGTTTCAATTCAAACGTTCAGATGATAAACGACATAAGCTGTGACGGCGAGGTTCGCCATAAGACCGGACTTGAGGAGCTTGACCGAGTTCTCGGCGGCGGAATAGTCAAAGGCTCGCTTGTGCTTCTCAGCGGCGACCCCGGCATCGGTAAATCAACGCTCCTTTTGCAGATTTGCCAATACCTCGGCAGAACGCTTAAAATTCTATATGTTTCTGGCGAGGAGTCGGCGCATCAGATCAAGCTCAGAGCGGACAGACTCGGCGTCAATACGGAAAATCTTTTTATCCTCTGCGAAACAGACGTTCAAATCGTTGCAGAGCATATGAGAGCGTCAAAGCCCGACCTTGTTATTATTGATTCGATTCAGACTATGAATGTTTCTGAACTGAATTCCTCGCTCGGCAGTGTCGCACAGGTCAGGGAGTGCACAAACTGTCTTATGCAGACCTCAAAAAGCCTGAACATTCCGACGATAGTTGTCGGTCATGTCAATAAGGACGGCAATATCGCGGGTCCTAAGGTGCTTGAGCATATCGTTGACGCAGTGCTCTATTTTGAGGGCGAAAGACATCTTTCCTACCGAATTTTGCGTGCCGTCAAGAACAGATACGGCTCAACTAATGAAATCGGCGTTTTCGAGATGAAGGATAACGGACTCAGCGAGGTTGAAAACCCGTCCGAGATGATGATTTCGGGCAGACCGAAGAACACTTCAGGCTCGTGCGTCGCTTGTCTTATGGAAGGCTCGCGCCCGATTCTTGCCGAGGTTCAGGCACTTGTCAGTGCGTCGGGCTATGGTAATCCGAGACGCATGACGAACGGCTTTGATTATAACAGGCTTGCGATGCTTGCCGCCGTTCTCGAGAAAAGAGCGGGATTTTTCCTGAGCAACTGCGATATTTATATCAATGTTGTCGGCGGACTGAAGCTGGACGAGCCTGCTTCCGACCTTTCGGTTGCGCTTGCGCTTATTTCGAGTCTCAAGGATACGCCCATTCGTGATGATGTTATTGCATTCGGCGAGATAGGTCTCGGCGGTGAGATACGCTCGATAGGTAGCTGCGAACAGCGAATCAAGGAGGCGGCAAGGCTCGGTTTTAACCGCTGCATTGTGCCCTACCATAACTATAAAAATCTGAATTCAAATATTAAATCGCTCGTTGAAATTGTTCCGGCAAGGACAATAAGAGCGGCATTTGATTCGGCGATATAAATTATGCCTCTCCTTATTGCAAGGGGAGGCAAGCTTTTTATGTGTTAAAGTTACTTTAACAATCTTCTTTGGTGACAGTAGGCATCGCACCCTACGATTTGCTATGACAATGACACTTTTTGTAGGGTTGATGAAACTTCGTGCGCGCCCAAGCATGGGAGTCAAGTGCGGAAATTGTAACTTGATGTTCACTATTGCACTCTCAATACAAACAAATCAAAAAAGCAAGGAAGTGCGTGACCGTTCCGCCGAGGATGAAAAGGTGGAAGATAAAGTGATAATATCTTTTGAATCTGCCGATTGAATAGAAAATCGTGCCGAGAGTATAAATTGTGCCGCCGAGAACGAGCAAACCGAAAAGAAGAAGTGCATTCGGGTCGCATTTGTAAATCGGATAAAAGAGAAAAATGCACATCCAGCCGAGCACCATGTAAAGCACCATTTGAAGCTTTTTATATTTTTCCTGATCTATAAATGTCAGCACTATTCCCAGCACAGCCGTCACTACGCTGACCGAAATGCAGGTGATAGCAAGGGCTTTGTAATAGGGGAGCACGTCGAGTATCATAAGCGGAATGCTTGTGCCTGTAATCAAAACAAAAATAACCGAATGGTCAACAAGTCTTGCAATTTTCTTTGCTTTTCCCGGGGAAAGTCTATGATAAATCGAAGAACCGCTGTAAAGAATAATCATAGCGACGCCGAAAATTATCGAGCTGATTATATGACCTATATCATGCGATCTCGTGAGCAGAACAGCGGTTGCAGCCACTCCGAAAATAACTCCGACAAGGTGCGATATCGAGTTTGCTTTGTCCTCTTTTTCAGTATAATAAGGCAGGCTGACATTTTCCAAAACCATGTTGATTTCTCCTCTGCTTATTTTATTCTTTATGAGTCGCCGATTAAATTTCATGCAAAGACGTTGCGAGAGGGATGCTGTTCAACCGGCGGCGGTTTATTGATTTCATTGTACGACGAAAACCGGCAAAAGTCACCCTACACCGTGTTTCGGGCTCTCTACAGTGATTCTACTCCGGGTAGAGTGATTTTTTTGAACTCTACCGAGCGAAATTCGACGTTTTTTGAAAAAAATTCCCTATAACTCTTGATAAATCTTTCACAGACTGATATAATAATCGGGTAACCACTGATTTATTGAGAAGCACAAATCTTGACGGTATATTTTTGCGCTTTCAATCAATCAGCGGTTACCCAGATTGGGATACACCAAAACCGGTAAAACCCCGAAAAACCGAAAGGAGATTTTTATAATGAACTATTCAGCAGAAGTTCAGGGAATGTGCTGTGTAGCCAAGGGTCCGAAACATGATCCGGCTCCGATTCCCGAAGAAGGCAAGTGGATCGCTGCAAAGCAGATCACTGATATTTCAGGCTATACCCACGGTGTGGGCTGGTGCGCACCTCAGCAGGGTGCCTGCAAGCTTTCGCTTAACGTTAAGGGCGGCGTTATCGAAGAGGCTCTTGTTGAGACTATCGGCTGCTCAGGTATGACACATTCCGCAGCTATGGCGGCTGAGATCCTTCCCGGAAAGACAATTCTTGAGGCTCTCAACACTGACCTTGTCTGCGACGCTATCAATACAGCTATGCGTGAGCTTTTCCTTCAGATCGTATACGGCCGTACACAGTCCGCTTTCTCGGAGGACGGTCTTGTAATCGGCGCAGGTATGGAGGATCTCGGTAAGGGTGCTCGCTCCATGGTCGGCACAATGTACGGCACAAAGGCAAAGGGCGTTCGTTATCTTGAGATGACAGAGGGCTATTGCACAAGAATGGCTCTTGACGCTGACGATCAGGTTATCGGTTATGAATTCGTTTCTCTCGGCAAGATGACCGACTTCATCAAGAAGGGCATGGAGCCGAACGAGGCATATGAGAAATCAAAGGGCACATACGGCCGCTTCGACGAAGCTGTTAAGTATATCGACCCGAGAAAAGAATAATTGAAGGAGGAATAACGCAATGGCACAGTTTGAAGGTTATGAGAGACGTGAGGCTAAGATCCTCGGCGTTCTTAAAGAGTACGGTATTTCCTCCATCGACGAATGTAAGGAAATCACACTTGCAAAGGGTATCGACGTTGACCAGATCGTTCGTTCAACTCAGCCCATTTGCTTTGAAAATGCTATCTGGGCTTACACTGTAGGCGCAGCTATCGCTATCAAGATGGGTTGCACAAAGGCTGCCGATGCCGCTGCCGCTATCGGTATCGGTCTCCAGAGCTTCTGCATTCCCGGTTCTGTTGCCGAGAACCGTAAGGTTGGTCTCGGTCACGGTAATCTCGGTAAGAGACTTCTCTCCGAGGAGACAGAGTGCTTCGCATTCCTCGCAGGCCACGAGTCATTCGCTGCTGCCGAGGGTGCTATCAAGATCGCTCTTAATGCTAACAAGGTTAGAGTTAAGCCGCTTCGTGTTATCCTTAACGGTCTCGGTAAGGACGCTGCTATGATCATCTCCAGAATCAACGGCTTCACATACGTTGAGACAGAGTTTGACCCGTACACGGAAGAGGTTAAGGTTGTTTACGAGAAGGCATATTCAAACGGTCCGAGAGCCGATGTTAAGTGCTACGGCGCTGACAACGTTCCCGAGGGTGTTGCTATCATGAAGCTTGAGAATGTCGGCGTTTCAATCACGGGTAACTCAACCAATCCGACTCGTTTCCAGCATCCCGTTGCAGGCACATACAAGAAGTGGTGCGTTGAGAACGGCGTTAAGTATTTCTCTGTTGCTTCGGGCGGCGGCACAGGCCGTACACTTCACCCGGACAACATGGCTGCAGGCCCGTCTTCATACGGTCTTACAGATACAATGGGCCGTATGCATTCCGACGCTCAGTTCGCAGGTTCTTCTTCGGTTCCTGCTCACGTTGAGATGATGGGTCTTATCGGTATGGGCAACAACCCGATGGTTGGTGCTACCGTCGCAACTGCTGTTGCAGTTGAAGAGGCAATGAAATAAGAACCTGACGCAAGCGTCAGAATCTTGTTACTTGCGTAATAAGCCTTATAAATCAACACTTTCAGAGCTTCGCTCACTTCGAGCGAGGCTCTTTTTTTGCCTCAAAATCGACGTTTCAAAATTCCCTCGGTCCTCATTTGTCCTCATAATTCGTATTTTGTCCTCTTTTTTCGTCCCGAATTTTGAGGGCAGAACAGCTTTTTCACCGCATAAAAAATATTCCCGCCGAAAAAAATCACATTTTCGACAGGAATGAATATTGATGTATATTTTTAAAATTTGACTGTTCACTAAATGCACGAAGCGCCCGGTTGCTTAGATAATCCTTATAAATTTACCCTCCGAGATTTTATGTCTCGGAGGGATTTTTTTGATGCCTCGGTTTTATACTATTTCTTCAATCATATACAGCGGAAGATTGATGAATCGGTCGTCTTGCCTGTAATCTGCCATTGAGGTTCTGACTGATATTTCGGGGCTGAATCTGTCACGGTAGGATTTCAGGCTCTTAGCCTTGAGGTTTTCCTCGGCTTTGACCTCAACAGGGATAGCTTTGTCACCGACGTCAATAACAAAATCAACCTCGCAGGTGTTGCGGTCGTTATTGTAATAATAAATACCGATATCGGGTAGGGTCTTAAATTGCTGACAAACATATTGCTCGGTCAGTGCACCCTTAAATTCGACAAAAAGCTCGTTGCCTTTTAGAAGAACTGATTGATTTATACCGGTCATACAACCGAGAAGTCCGACATCAAGTACAAACAGCTTGAATGCTTTGAGGTCCTCATACGCCTTCAGCGGAATGGCACCCGAATTGACACGACCGACCTTATATATAAGTCCGCAATCGCAAAGCCACATTATGGCTGCTTCATAGTCCTTTGCTCTTGCACCCTCACGGACGAGGCCGTAAACAAACTTCTTGTTCTCTTTGGCAAGCTGAGAGGGGATACTGTTCCACACCATGCGGATTTTCGGAACAATGTCGGCAGGGGCGTGCTTGGAAAAATCCTGTTCATAGGCAGTAAGTATTCTTTTCTGAATCGAGCGAACCTCGTTAAAGTCCTTATCGTCAATAAAGCTTTGAACAGCCTCAGGCATACCGCCAACAAAATAATATTGCTTGAGTGCGTTGATATAAACCTGTTTGAACGGTGTTATCAGCTCAAAGTCTTTGGCGTCGAGCAATTGAGCGTAGCGTTCGCCGAGCGTGGCATAGACAAATTCTTTGAACGAGAGGGGATATAAGCTCATAAAATCGACTTTGCCGACAGGAAATGAAGTGCCGCCGTGCAATGCGATTCCGAGAAGCGAACCGGCACAGATTATCTGATACTGCGGTGCATCCTCATAAAAATACTTAAGAGACGAAAGCGCTTTCGGAACCTCCTGAACCTCATCAAAAATCAATAGTGTTTCTTCCGGGTCAATTTTCTTCCCGGCATAAAGCTCAATACCTGTAATTATGCGGCTAACATTAAGGTCTGAGGCGAACAGCTCAGCCATAACTGAGTTTGAGTCGAAGTTGATGTAAACGCAGTCCTTATATGCCGTTTTGCCGAACTCTTTCATGAGCCAGGTTTTGCCAACCTGCCTTGCACCCTCTATTATCAGCGGTTTTCTGTGTTTGCTTTCTTTCCACTTATACAGCTTTTCTATCGTAAATCTATACATGGAATACCCCCTTGTACATTAAACTGTTTTTATTATACCCCATATTTACAAAAAAATCAACGAATATTTAAAATCATAACACTTTTTCATAGGAATAAATGTCGAGCACATACAATTTTACATAGGAAAAAGTGTAAAACAGGGGGGAGAGTGGTAAGATTTTTTAAATTTTACTTGTGGGGTTATCTGTTCATAATTCGTTCATATTTTATTTATTCGCAGTCAAAGAAATTGTGATATAATATATATATTCCGGAAGTTGGAAAAACTGTTTTAAAATCAGATAAGTAACCACCGATTGAATTGCGCCACGTGTGAATCAGTGGTTACTTTTGAACGACCGGCATTGTCATCTCTTAAATGTGTAGACTTTTTCGATTATGGGTGCATATTTTAGCAAATCCTCATTGCTGAGATGTATGTATTTTTGAGTTGTTCTTGATGCGTTTTGACTTGCTTGCTTTTTGTGCCCGAGGAGGGCACTAATCACATAGTCGGGGACGCCGAGAGAATTAAGACGTGATGCAAAAGTGTGGCGAAGAGAATGGTTGTTGTAATACTTATAAATTGCTTTGCCTTTTTTCTTCTTGTTTTTGGGGTTGGTCGAATATCCGTGAATTACCCTTGCTGAGTGCTTGAGCACCGACGGATAAATAATTTTGCCGTATTCGGTAACATTAAGGAAGTGAATTTCATTTCCGTTTTCGTCATAATTTATATCATAAAAGCCATGCAGATTCCTGTAAGTCGGTGTATTATTTGCCTTTTTAAGGTATGTCCTAATATAGTTTCCGCCCCATTCCCGCATATTACGTTCACGCTTCTCAACGGCAGCTTTTAGAATCTCATATAGTGAGTCACACATTGGTACAACTCGCTTAGAGTTATTTTTGGGGTTGCATATTTGAAATTTGTTGTCCGCCGTGAATTGACGACGTATGTGCAAAAGTCTGTTTTCAAAATCACAATCCTCAACAGCAATAGCACAAGCCTCTCCAATTCTTGCACCGGCTAAAAGAGAGATTACCATGGGCAAAAATACGGAACTGTTTTCGTCAAAGCGCTCAAAAATTGCATCCAATTTCTCAGCGGGGACGGTATCTCTGTTTTGCTCATTGTGTTCTTCCATTGCCGCATCTTCATCTCTTTTTGGCACAGGAAATTCATCACGGTCAAAGCTCTCAAGGTATCCCTTTTTGACTGCGTACTTTGCCATACTGAGAAGCAGACTATGGAGGTTAGAGACAGAACTAAACGAACGCTTTTTATCATAGTAAAGATTATCTAGAAGATTAGTAAGCGTCTCGGGACTGAGATTACCGATTATCTCTTTGCCTATTGTCGGGAAGACATTGTTGCGGAATTTTTTCTCGTAACCGTCTCTGGTATTGGGAACCCAATGCTTTAACTCAGCCTGTTTCGGCATAAAAATTTTGGTGACAAAGTCCTCAACGGAAATCATATTGTCACATTCCGATGCCTTTTCTTGCCCGCCGAAGTAGTATTTAACTATTGCAATTTCGCCGGCGGCGAGTGCTTCCTCTGAGGAAGCAAACCCGCCCTTTGAAATTTGAGTTCTCTTGCCGTTGACCTTTATACCCTCAAAGAAATAAGCAAACCTACCGTTTGACCTTTCTTTTACATGTACCACAGGGATTTCTCTTCTTTTTCTTGCCATAATCAGTTCTCCTTTCTGTCATTGCCGACGGCCAAAATATATACCTCGGCAAGAATGCTCATAACGGTTTTCATTGTCGGTTTTGTAAGATGCGAGTTATTTTTCATGGCCTCGACTGCGTGGGCAATCTGAGCTTGCCCGCCGAAGTAGTATTTAACTATTGCAATTTCGCCGGCGGCGAGTGCTTCCTCTGAGGAAGCAAACCCGCCCTTTGAAATTTGAGTTCTCTTGCCGTTGACCTTTATACCCTCAAAGAAATAAGCAAACCTACCGTTTGACCTTTCTTTTACATGTACCACAGGGATTTCTCTTCTTTTTCTTGCCATAATCAGTTCTCCTTTCTGTCATTGCCGACGGCCAAAATATATACCTCGGCAAGAATGCTCATAACGGTTTTCATTGTCGGTTTTGTAAGATGCGAGTTATTTTTCATGGCCTCGACTGCGTGGGCAATCTGAGCAATACTCAGCTTGTCGGCAGGAATATCGCCTATATCGCACAGCACGGAGTCCTCAAAAATCCTGCGCATATTTTTATAGGTTATTAAGGATTGACAGTAAATAGGGAGTATATAATCGACGATATATTCTCTGACTGTCAGGGTGTCTGTGCCGGTATGTGTATAATTGTTCATCATTTTAAATCCCTCCTCAGGCTACAACCGGTTTTAAATCGGTTGGGTCGGTGTAATCTACGTTAACGCTCTCGTTGAGGAAGCGTTCGACTTCCTGCTGCGATACTTTGATTTCGCCGAGCTTCATGGCTCTGATGTGACCACACTTTATAAGACTGCGGACGGTTGTGTTTGTTGTGTGGAGTAAGGTTGCGAGCTCCGGTACCGTGTACACGATGGGCGAGAGCTCTTTGGTGTTGTTTGTTGATGTAATGGTTGTTGACATATTGTTATCTCCTTTGTGCAAATAATTTTTGATTTCTTCGTCGGTAACCTTGAGCTTACCGAGCATTGTTGCTTTTAATTCTCCGGATTTTACAAGTTTTCTGACCAATTTCGGCGAGGTGCCGAGCCTTGATGCTGTCTCCGGAATTGTGTGTAAGACCGATGTGTCCGGGGCGAAAATAGGCCCCGAGCGGAAAGTATAATTCATAAGAAATACTCCTTCGTTTTAATTTAATTCTTTGATTGGACTGATTTTATTTGCTAAAACATTTTATCGCTCCCTTTGTTTTGACGCTCGAAACAAAAAATTCAAAAGAAAATCGAAAAATTTGTTTCGGAACTCTTGCGGGTTCGATATAAATATGTTATAATTAAATTTTATTTCTCATTTTAAAACAATTTTTTTAGGCTTTTTTCGAAAAATTTTAAAGATTTTCTGCTTTTGGTGCTTAAAGCGACCGAATCATTCCCTATACGCACGCATGCGTATACATTTAAAAATAAAATAAAAAAGCCGCTCAGTGGCTAAAATAAAACCGTCGTTTCCCGAATCGAAACGGCGGCTTTATGCTTGTATTACGAAAAAAATCCCCCGCAGAAAATGACTGCGAGGGATGAATGTTATGTATTTAGTTTTTCTTAAAGAAAGTGTTTGTTACAACTGTTTTCTTAAATTCGTCTTGGTCACGATAATACATCGCATGAATAACTTTTTTAATTTTGATTGAAGTGTCCTTGTCTAACTTTAGCTCCTTGGCGGTGTGATTAAAGTCGCAGGAAAGAATTTCCGACGGCATCATTCCCCAGCCCGGGAGTAACAGTTCGTTCTCGATGAATGATGAAAAACTGCCGATAATAACACCTGCCATAATAATATAACTCTCGTCAATAGCTTTGCTTTGCAAAAGGCGCTGCCAGTGTACAACGGTCTCAAAGGCTTCTCTTGTGGCCTGGATTCTTTCGTAAAGTTCTGCTTCCGTGATTGCTGTCCGCTTGCAGGTAAATGCCTCAAATTGGTTGACGGTACAAAGACACGGAACCGCAAGCAGCGGCGGCAATGCCTTTGAGATATCCACGAGATACCTATACATTACATTAAGCGGGACTTTGTTTAATGCAAAAAATCTCTCGAACTCTACAAATGCATAGTTAGTATCCTTAACATCGTTTACCATCAACAGATTGTCGTCATATATTATGCCGTCAATTTTTTTGAAGCTGTTAATGACATTCTCAGCTTTTTCCATAGTATCCATCCACAGTGCTTTGCGTTGTACCCGACCGTCGGTAACGGTCATTGTCAATGCTCTTTGTCCGCCCGGAAAATCTTCCCTTGCATCTCTTACCCAAAAAACCCCAGTCGTACTTTTTGCCATATCATTAGTTGTTTCTTTCATATATAATCCTTCTTTCTCAAATATTTGTTTTGTAAACCTGTATATTGCCAAGCGCAAAATTTTTCGCGCTGAAACTGCCGGGTTCAACTTCCTTAACAGCCTCCGAAAACTCAAATATTTTTGCATCAAGGTCGTCAATCATGTTGAGAATCATAGCCTCCAAGAAGCAAGGCTGTTTGGCACTGCCGTACTCAAGCTTGCCGTGATGTGAGATAAGCATATGCAGCACCGCAGTACGCACGGCATCTGATAAGTTAAGCTCATCGCACAATTTGTCAATGCGGATAGCGCCCATAACAAGATGACCGAGCAGGTTACCGCTGACTGTGTATGTGCTCTTGGGACCAAGCTCGCACGCCTCAATCTCGTCGATTTTGCCGAGGTCATGCAAAATTACACCCGTCAGGAGCAGGTCACGGTTTATAAACGGATATACCTTGCAAATTGCCAAGGCTGTTTGCATCATGCAGTAAGTGTGGTGACAAAGGCCGCCGACACAAGCGTCATGCATACTTAGCGCAGCCGGATAATACTTAAATTCGTTCTCAGCCTGTTGCAATGCAGTTGATGCAAGCTGCAAAAGCTCTTCATTGTCAAACGAGTAAATAACGTCATATATCTCCGACAGAGCCTTATCGCAATCCAGCGGTGTACAAGGCACGTAGTCCGCAATGTCAAGCTCTTCTTTGTCAACCGGTAAAATCTGAGTGACGTTAACCTGTACTTGACCGTTATAGTTGGATGCGGTGCCGACTATACGTTGAAGCGTCATAACATCAAATGCAGGCTTGTCACCGGTATAGCCCCACTTTTTTGCTTTAACGTCATTGTCTTTGTCGGTCAGCCTCAAATCCAAGTAGTTGTTACCGGTTTTGGTGGTCTTGACCTCAACACTTTTAATGAGAAATATCCTGTCGATTTTTTCGTTGCTTGTGATTTTCATAACTAAATACATCCTTTCAAATTAAAAATTAAATTCGTTGTTAATAAGTTCCTGACGGAATGCATCGTCGTTCTGAAAAATCCGATGCATGATTTTTTTGATTTTGCGGGCAATTGATTTGTCAACATTGTAGTTTTGCATTTGATAGTTTATCTCGTGGGAAAGAATATCCTCCGCTCGTTCTGCATTTGCCGACGGGAAATCATTCCTAAAAAGCCAAGATAGGCTTGCAATCATTGCCGCTGCGAGGATTATGTCTTTATCATGTATTCTGTTTTGCTCAGAAAACTCTTTCCATTCCCAAATCATCCAAAACGCATTGAGCGCACAATCATATCGCTTGGCAAGCTCAATCTCAGCAATCGGGGTTGCATAATTTTCGTCGCAGTACATCTGATATTCCCTAACAATCGCAAAACAAAGGTCCTGCAAATCTTCCCTGAAGTTATGAATCTCGGAGAAGAAATAGAGAAAAATTATCTCAACCGGGATTTGACGATTAGCAAAAAACTCCGGGAGATTTAGCTTGGAAATATCGACATCATCGTCCATATCGTCAATCGTAAGAATTTCGTCTGAATCAATTTTTCCTGCGATTTGAAAAAATTTTTCTCTCACGCTTTCCGCGTCATATATCGCTGAGAATTGCATAGCTGTTCTCAAAATCTTACCGTCGGAGACTAACAAATAAAGCAGATGCTCGTCCCTTGCTGTTTGGTCCGATGCGCTCCTGACAAAGTACACACCGTCTGCTCGTCTCTCATTGTTTGCATTTGAATTTTTCATAAGTTAATCCTTCTTTCTAAATTTTTTTATCCTTTTTAAACTTTGCCGTAAAAACTAAACCATAATGTTCAACTCCTTGTTCCTAAATTACATGTATAATATGTCAGATAACTCTAATTTAAATCTCAAAAAATCAAAGCCGCCTCACTAACGAGACGGCTTAAATTCGTTTGTTAACGAAACACTTTTCTGACATAATTTACATGTAAAGCATGACAATAAGAGTTAAAGGATGTTTTACGGGTGGCGTGGTTTGCCCCTTTCCACGGCACAGTTGACGCTGTGCTTTGCCACATACTGCACACGGCAGTATTAGCTGTCTGCCAAAGACAGCAGGCACACATCTGCATTACGGCACAGTCTCAGGTCGTAGCAGAATGTGTGCAACACAACGGAAAATTTGTGGAGCCAAAAAGAGATAATGCTTATACTCCACAAAGCATCACGGCAGGTCTCGCATATACGGTTACGCCGATTTTTGTCGGAGTAAACGGATATGTTGGGAGTATGAGACAAGCGCACAACCATAAGTGCGTGCCGAAAAAATGGCGAAACAAATGTGGGTATGAATTTTCCTTAACAAATAATATTCAAAGGGGGGAATAAAAATGGGACATAAAAACAAAAAGTCACTTACTCGTCAAGTACAGCAAGTGTTCGAAAGCAAACTAAGAATAGGATACAGTAAGCACAAAGACAAGCACGACGGTATAAGCGACAATTACATCTACAGCTATAGCACGCTAAAGACCTATATCAAGGAGGCAAACTATTTTGTTAAATATTGCAAAAATAAGCACGGTTGCAAGACACTTGAGCAGTGCCGACCGTATATTTCAGAGTGGATAGACAGCCGTCGTCATCTGTCCGCTTATACGCTCAAGCTGGACATATCGGCTTTGGCAAAGCTCTACGGAGTTAAAGCGTCAGAGTTTGGAATTGAAACGCCTTCAAGATTGATGGGAAATATAACACGCTCAAGAGGCGTAAAAAAGAGCGACAAGCATTTCTCAGAGCTGCGAAACGCTGATTTTGTCGAGTTTTGCCGAAGCACAGGATTACGCCGAGCGGAGATAACGGCTTTGCATGGCAATATGCTTGCAACAGACGAGCGAGGCAGACTGTGCATAGCCGTAACGGTCGGAGCTAAGGGTGGTCGACCGAGACTGGCTCCGATAGTCGGCAATGTTGACAAAATTAAGGCGATGATGGATGCCGCCGGTAACGGAAAGGTCTTTAAAAAGGTCCCGACCGGAGCAGATATACATAGCTATCGTGCGGACTATGCAACGGCAGTATATAACCAATACGCACGGCCTTTGAATAAAATACCGTATGACAAAATCAACAAAGGCACAGGGAAAAGATATCAAAGCGAGGTGTATGTATGCCGAGGAGAAAACGCCGGGAAAAAATTTGATAAAAAAGCAATGCTCGAAGCCTCACACGCCCTCGGCCATAACCGCATCTGCGTTGTCGGCGAGCATTATTTAAGGTAGAACGAAATATGGGTTGTGACCAGGTGAAAATGATGATATAATATTTTAAAGAAAACTTTATTATGAGGAAGTGGTGTTATGCTGTATCTGATGAGCAAGGATATTCTTGTGGCAATGTTTGAGAATAATGCTATGCAGGTAGAAAACGAAGCATTACTTCCTTTGTACTTTAAAACGCATGACAATTTGGATGAGTGGCTCGGCAAAAGAGCGATAGATGCACGCCGTACAAATTCAAGATTACTGAAAAAAGCTCTGCGATTGACGAAAAGGGATGATGTTTCGACCGCGCTTAAATTCAATGCTGCAAAAATAACGGATACCTATTGGGTAAAAGACTCACATTCGGATTTGACATATGATGATGTTAAGTTTAAAACGAACAATTACGACACTTTAGCCCTGCGCGGAGATTTAAACGCATTTAATCAAACGCCTTCAAGAACGCCTGAGCTCACAAACACAGGCAGCTTCGAAAAATGCTGGAGACTGATAAATAGCGAATGGTGGATATACAAATCAGGAAGTAATAATGCATATTTTTCGGAACTGTTTATTTGTGAATTCAGCAAGAAAATGGACTTCCTGACAGCAGAATACGAAATGGACGGCGGCTATATACGGACAAAGGATTTCACCGAGAACGGCAAATATAATCACGAGCCGATGTCCTCGTTAATTGATGATGACGAGGATTATTCAAATAACTTTAATCTTATTCATAGCATGAATCCGAGCATTGCCGCCGATTATTTGAAGCTAATCTATACCGACACGATTTGTTGCAATACGGACCGTCACACGGATAACTACGGATTTCTGAGAAATCCCGATACGGGCGATATAGTTTCGCTTTCTCCTAACTATGATAATAATATCGCGCTAATATCCAACGGACCGCTCGGCCTCCCGAACGAAAACGATGCATTTATTGAATTGTTCGTTGTTTTTCTTAAAAACAACATTACGGCAAAAGAGATGTTTAAGTCATTGAATATTCAGCCGCTGAGCAAGCAGGAAATAGAAGAATGTATTCAACATGTGCCAATCAAAATCGGATACGATATAGCCGATATTATATTGAGTAGACAGGATTTGATTTGGAAACAATATAATCAAATCGGTTAAAATTTAAACCAATCTTACAGCCTCTGCAGTTCAATCTGCAGGGGTTTTGCAATAATGTTACTACATGGCTAAATGCCAAATGTACTTATTTTTTTCGTAAAAATATTTTGTAAGTCCAAATATCGGGACTTAAATGAATATGCTTTTTTACAAGAATGGTTGACAGATGAATATTTTCTATATTATAATATAAAAAGAGCATATACCGAAAATTCAAGTAGAGATATGCACGAATGGGTTATCAAATGCCGGTCATAATATAGTAAAAAATCAACTATGATATAGAATGCAAAGAATATGCTTTGAGAGTTAAAAATCGAAAACTGGTATTTTACACCCAAAAGAAATCCAAAAATATATTTAACTAAAAGAGGAAAAAAATGAATTCACATATCCAGATGCCTAAATGTGTATTAAAGCAATTTGCAAACGAAGACAATGTATTGTTTTATTATAATTTTAAGGATGGGCATATTGCAAAAAGCTCTGCAAAGTACATAAATACAGAAAAGAACTATTATTCCGATGAAATGGAGATGTTTTTTAATAGAAACATAGAAACTCCATTTTCAAAAGTTATTGAAGAGATAAAAAAACCTAATAGAGTATTTTTTGATGAAACCAAGGTGCGGAGTATATATAATTTTGTAAACGCTCTGGTAGCTAGAAGTAGTATAGTCGAAAATCAACTTAATACGAATTCCTCAGCATACCAACTTATACCCAAGGGGCAAAAACGGAACGACTTCAGAGCATGGTTTGCATTTAATTCAATATGTAAAAATGGCGGAGTTATTGAAGATTGTAGATTTACTTTAGGAGTAAATGATTCACTAATTCCATTTGTTCTTCCAAATAGCGGATTGTATGAATTTGAATATGGCAATGAAGTTTTGTTAAATATGCCAATAACGCCTTTCCGTTCTATTATTTTTATTCTCGGTAAAAAGTCGAAATTTATTGACGATAATGGAATTATTCCTTTATGTTTTAAATTAAAAGCAGTGATGACATTAAATGAAAAAGCCTTTACAGAAGAGTGCCAATATAATAGATTAAGTGTTGCCTCAGGTAGTAAGAATGAATTAGAAAGAATCGTAACAAAATGTCAAAAGGTGATTGATTATGAGTTACGAAGCTAACCAAATTGTGCTTTAATTTGCAAAAGTGCTTATGGAAAGATTTAAAGAATAAAAAGTTGCTTATGGGCATTATTTGAAAGTTAATGCTTTCTGGAATAATAAATGGAGAATTTAAGGATGTTGGATGTTTTTTCTACAAGGGAAATTGCAATATTTATATGGCTTTGTGTTTTATTTGGTCTATGTATAACAAGTAAAGGATTTCGTTCGCAAATTGTTATTTTAATAAAATGTGCGTTAAATATACATATTGTATTGCCATTTGTAATTTTAGGTATGTATTCATCATTAATTACTACTTTTATTTCAAAGTTTGTTTTTTGGAAATGGCTATTTGTTAAAGATGTTATCATTTGGACGATATTTGTTGGAATACCAATCTGTTTTTTAGCTACCAATAATGCGGAGAAAGAAAAACATTTCTTTAGAAATATTATTGTTGACAATTTAAAGATTACGGCAGTTGTCGAATTTTTTACTGGAGCATTTACTTTTAATATTTTTATTGAGCTAATTTTGCAACTTGTCTTAGTGCTTTTAACTGTTCTTGAATATTTTACAGGAAAAAATGATTCACATAAATTAATCCATAAGATTTGTCATGTATTGATGTCGTTGATTGGACTTATTGTAATTGTGTTTTCTCTTAAGTTGGCAATAGAATCATTTTCATTTGAAAATTCTTTTGATTTGCTTGTTGAGTTTTTAATTCCATTAGTCTTTTCTGTTGCATTTGTCCCAGCATCATTCTTTCTTGCTATATATGCAAAATACCAAACTCTATTTTGCAGAATTAGTTTTAAAGAACCGAAAGAAAACAAGTGGAAATATAGGGCTAAAATTTTAATGGCATGTAATTTTAGAATATCTCGAATTAAATTATTTCAAAGGAATTACGTATGTAAAATATATCGTTCAATTAGCGATATAGAGTATAATAGGATAATTGAAGACTTTACAAAGGAGGTCAAAAGGAAATGATAACTATCAAAATATGGTTTGAAGAGAATATAGAATCTGTTCTTATATATGTATAGTGCGGTTACACGAAAATGACCTATATATGATGTTAGGCTCGATTCTATGTAGGAACTTTAATCAATGTCTTTAAATAAATAAGCTATAATTGAAACACCTGGCTATCAGTAGATTCTGACGGTCGGGTGATGCTTTGTAAAATAAAATGTTTGAAATATTGAAAAGCAAAATTACAGTCCTTGTAAACGGACTGAAAAATGCTGCTTTGTAAAATTTAGTGTTGATAAAACAGTAAAACCCTGTTACACTGTTTAAATGAGAATTAAACAAGTTTGGCAGCGGTCTTCAAAAAAGTAAAATGGCGAAAATGTTATATATTGGTTGAAAAAACAGCAATATTCTGATATAATATCAATTAAGTATATATGTGCCTTTGATTTGTATTTTTACCGAAAAATTTCTATTATTTCAAAGCGGAAGCAGGAAAATAAATTTATGGAAATAATAAACAATACCACAAAAACTTTGAGGGATGACTTAAAAAACGAACTGAAAAGGGGAAGCAAGCTGTCTATCGCTGCCGCTTGCTTCTCCATTTATGCTTTTCAGGAGCTTAAACAAGAGCTTCTTGGCATTGACGAATTAAGATTCATATTCACTTCGCCCACATTTACGACCGAAAAAGTCAAGAAAGAAAAGCGTGAATTTTATATCCCACGCTTGAATCGTGAACGAAGCTTATATGGAACTGAATTTGAGGTAAAGCTCAGAAATGAACTTACGCAGAAAGCAATTGCCAAGGAATGTGCCGAATGGATTAAGAATAAGGTTACATTTAAATCAAATACAAGTGATAAATCGATTCAGGGACAAATTGTTGTTGACGAAATCGGTTATACTCCTATAAATAATTTTACAACAGTGGAACTCGGTTGTGAAAAAGGAAACGTAATAAATACAAGCATAGTCAAAGATGAATCGCTCGCAAAAGTTTTGTTAAATGATTTTAATGATATATGGAATGACGGTAAAGTCTTGCAAGAAGTCACGGATGAAGTTATAGAAAACATCACCGCAGCTTACAACGAAAATGCACCTGATTTTATATATTTTGTAACTCTGTATAATATCTTTAACGAGTTCCTCGAGGATATATCGGAAGATGTTTTACCGAATGAAGCAACCGGGTTTAAGGATAGTAAAATCTGGAGTATGCTTTATAATTTTCAGAGAGATGCAGCTCTTGCTATTATAAACAAACTTGAAAAATACAATGGCTGTATTCTTGCTGACAGCGTGGGTCTCGGAAAAACTTTTACAGCTTTAGCTGTAATTAAATACTATGAAAATAGGAACAAGACTGTACTTGTCCTTTGCCCGAAAAAACTTGCAAATAATTGGAATACATATAAGGACAATTATATAAATAACCCGATTGCATCTGACCGATTGAGGTATGATGTTTTATATCATACTGACCTTAACAGAACGTCCGGACGCTCCAACGGATTGGATTTGGACAGACTTAATTGGGGCAGCTATGACTTGGTTGTTATTGATGAGTCTCACAATTTCCGAAACGGTGGTAAAATTGTTGAAAACCCTGATGAAAACGATAAAGAAAATCGATATGTAAAATTGCTGAAGAAAGTTATCAGAGCCGGAGTTAAAACAAAGGTTTTGATGCTTTCGGCAACACCCGTTAATAATCGTTTTAATGATTTGAAAAATCAGCTCGCTTTGGCTTATGAGGGCCATACGGATTATGTGGATGAAAAACTAAATACTACACATTCGCTTGATGAAATCTTCCGCAATGCTCAGAGAGCTTTTAATATGTGGAGCGATTTTGAACTTAAGGACAGAACTACCGAACGCCTCTTGAAAATGCTTGACTTTGACTTCTTTGAAGTTCTTGACAGCGTGACGATAGCTCGTTCGAGAAAACATATACAAAAGTATTACGATACAAGTGATATAGGAACTTTCCCGAAAAGGCGTACTCCGATTTCACTCAGTCCGAAGCTCACCGACCTAAGAACTGCAATAAATTATAATGAAATATTTGAACAGTTGATGCTCCTGACGCTTTCAATTTATACGCCGACTCATTTTATTCAGGAAAGTAAGAAAGAAAAGTATGCTGAGATGTACGGCGACAATAAGGTTAACGTCGGATTTACACAGGCGAACCGTGAACAGGGAATCCGCAGATTGACTGCCATAAACCTGATGAAGCGTATGGAGAGCTCGGTGTATTCATTCAAACTCACTCTTACAAGGATTAAAGACTTGATAGAGAGTACAATCAACACTATCGAAAACTATAACAAGTCTGTTTCTCAAGAACTCGAACTGACTGATATTACAAATATTGAAGAGTTTGACGATGATGACAGAAACAACGATGAGCTGTTTTCATTTGGCAAGAAAATGAGAATTAACTTGGCTGATATGGACTATATTTCATGGAAAGCCAGCCTTGAAAGGGATAAGGAAGTTCTCGACTTGCTTACAATTATGATTGAGGATATTACTCCGGAGCATGATTCAAAATTGCAAGAGCTTTATCACGTTATTGATGAAAAGATATCTCACCCGATAAATGACGGCAACAAGAAAATTATAATTTTTACGGCATTCTCAGATACTGCCTACTATCTTTATGACAATATCTGTGACTATGTAAAGCAAAAATATGGTTTAAACACGGCTTTAGTCACCGGTTCGGTTGAAGGAAGAACAAATGCGCCCCTCAAAAATAAGGACCTTAATTCTGTGCTGACCTGCTTCTCTCCGATTTCAAAAGGCAGAGATTTGTTCGAAAATTTGCCAAAGGTTGACATTGATTTGCTTATTGCAACCGACTGTATTTCAGAAGGTCAGAACTTGCAGGACTGCGATTATCTCATCAATTATGATATTCACTGGAATCCCGTGCGTATAATTCAGCGCTTCGGCAGAATTGACCGTATCGGAAGCAAAAATAAAGAAATACAGCTTGTAAATTTCTGGCCGGATGTTTCTCTTGATGATTATATCAATCTTAAAGCTAAAGTTGAAACCCGAATGAAAATCGTCAATATGACTGCGACCGGTGATGATAATATACTCAGCGAAGAGGAAAAAACTGACCTTGAGTACAGAAAGACACAGTTGATGCGGCTTAAAAATGAAGTCGTTGATATGGAGGATATGACAACAGGAATATCAATAGTTGATTTGGGTCTCAATGAATTCAGAATGGATTTGCTTGAATACATAAAAACGCATCCTGATATTGATAACTCTCCGTTTGGCTTGCATGCTGTCGTTTCGGCAAATGAGAATGCACAGCCCGGGGTTATCTATGTGCTGAAGAATCGTTCCGACAGCGTCAATATTGATAATCGAAATCGTCTGCACCCGTTTTATATGGTCTATATCGGTGACGACGGAAATGTGATTTGTGACCACCTTTCACCAAAGCAAATGCTCGATATAATGAGACACATTTGTAAGGGCAGAACAGAGCCTATTCCCGAAGCGTACAGACCGTTTAACAAAGAAACCCGTGACGGAAGAAATATGAAGAAATATTCCGAACTGCTCGGCGATGCCATTTCCTCAATAATTGAAGTAAAAGAGGAAAGCGACATTGACAGCTTTTTAGGCGGAGAGCAGGTTAGCTTCCTTTCGAATGAAATCAAGGGGTTGGACGATTTTGAACTTATATGCTTCCTTGTAATTAGAGATTAGGAGAGTATTATGTTTATTGCATCGGTGGAACTTGAGACTGAAAATAAAGCCAGATATAGGTATAAAATCATCACTGATAAATCAAAAGAAGATTACGAGTGTGAGCCTGCGCTTGTACACTATGAAGCAGAAATAGCAAATGAAATGATGAAGGCATATACAAATAATCAAGAGTACTTTCAGTGTGATAATCAAAGATTTAAAATAATTTCTTTTTACTGCAATTCATTATTTAATGTGTATAATAAGCATAAACGAAGAAAATGTGATTTTTCAAATAAAGCTGTTTTGATACATATTTATAAGCAGAATGCTCTTTGTCCGAGGTGCAAACGACACAAGAAAAAGAGTAATCTTGAAAATGTTATTGCATCTGTTTCGTGCTTATTAAACCGTTCGGATACATGTGATATTGAAATCCAGTATTGCCGTAATTGCAAAGAATATTTTGTCGATGAACAGTCTTTGGCAGAGTATGAAAAAAAGTATGGACTTCTTCTTTTTGAACGCTCAAAGGAATTCAGCAAAAATGGATGGACTGATAATGACTATGATTACAATCCTGATTCAATTCTAAGCCGATACGGATATTCGGCACAGACAGATATAATTACAGAGAAAGCTCGCAGAGCAGTTTTAATATACTTGATTGAAAAAGGGTATAAAAATCATATAAAAAATCTATTGAGTTCATTTATAAAAAATAGAGGAAATAGATGTTATAAAGCTTGTCCTGTTTGGATGAGCGACCTTGATTTTGTAAATGAATACAGTTCAGAATATGACCGATACATTGGATACGGACAGTTAAAATATTAAGAGGTAAAAACTATGCTTTATCTGCCAAAGACAACTGAATTGCTAAAACCTCTTCCAAAGAAAGCAATTTATGAAAGATTCGGAATGAATGCGGCGGCGAAAGAAAAGATAGACGCCGACATCTCGAAAATAACAATAGTTAATGAGATTTCAGAGGGCACTGTAAACATACCGTCCGGAAGCGAAGTAACAAGTATTTTTGTGCTGCTTGTTACGCTTAAACGAGAAAATTTCAGCGGAAAGACTATCGAACTTTTGTCAAAGATGATACCTCAGAATATTCTGTTTGTTCTTGAATATGACGGGGAAAGCAAGCTCGCAGTTTACAGAACAAGGTTGATTCAGTCCGATTGGAAGTCGAGCGATGAGCAAAAGATTGAAATTTCGGGACGGAACATGGATTCTGTTTGGGAAAACCTGATAAAAAGTTTGGAGTGTGGAGTGTGGAATGAGGAGTTAACTCTTGATGAAAATCTTGCATTTCACGAAAAGCAGGCAAAACTTGAAAAAGAGATTGCACGGCTTGAAAAACGAGCTCGAGCAGAAAAACAGCCGAGAAAAAAGTTTGAGTTGGTGCAGAGAATTAATGAATTAAAAGGAATGATTATATGATTAAGATTGTATATTTTGACGATGAATCAGCAACAGATTACTTATGTATTTATAACGGTGGAGAAATAAAACAAACAACAGAAGAAATTAAGAAAAAATCACTAGAGCTTGCGAATGATACAACGACAAAGTTCATGGCAAAACTCTCATGGCTTCCTTTTTTTGGCGTTAGTGCTTCGAATGAAACATCCATAAATGCTGGAGCTAGTAAAAATTCATTAATAAAGTCAACGTTGTCAAACACAGTTTTAACAGATTTCTTAAAAAAAGTCGAAGGCGATAATAGAATAGAGAAGTTTCATAATTATACGGTTTATCCATATAAAAACTCAATTTCATATTTCAAAATGTTTACTCCATATTTGGAAATGGCAAAGGTTGATGACAGTTTACCAGTCGATATAGCAAAAATGGACAGCGCATTTGAGAGCGGAAAAGGATATTATGAGATGGTTGCAAATAGCTCAGATGAAAAAATAAAAAAGGTTTTTAGATTCAATTTAAACGCCTTTAGAAATAATTATGGACTTCCAGATTTAACAAAAATGCAGTTAGATTATTATGGGGTGAACGTTGGGAAAATGGATTTGAATAAACTTGACCTTATTGAAGAGTTAAATTTTGAGGATGATGAACAAATTACTTCGGTAAGAGATATAGAAGATAATAGTAATAGGGTAAATGACGTTGTGGAGGTTTATGATATATTGCTAGCGGGTGTAAATCATGAATAAAATTTATATATATTGGGGTCCCAAAAGTGGCTTTGATAAGTTCCTCCCAAATTCAGAAAAGGTGAATTTTTCGGAGCTAATAAGTATTCGAGATAATGATTTGAAATCGTATAGACTAATTTGGGGAAATAATGAAGAGCAGCCTAATTATGACAATAATAAGCGTGAATTTAAAATAGTATATTATTATTCAAATCAATATGCAGGAATAACCGAAAGTGCTATACATGATTTTACTGGAATTTTAAACTGTTTTGATATTGATTCTCTGTATATACAGAATCCTCCAATTCCAATTTATGAACAAATAAAAGATTATTATGATAATGATATTATCATAGAAGAGAGTTTTGATTATACTATATTCGGCAAGGAACATTTAAGAAAATTAAATAAGGAATTTGATAAACGAATTATTGGACAAGATAAAGCAAAAATTGATTTGATGGTTTCTTTGTTGCCTTTCGTTAAAGCGAAAAAACATGCAAATCCAATAACTTTACTTTTTTATGGCAATTCAGGAGTGGGGAAAACTGAAACGGCAAAGTTTTTAAGTGATTTAATAAATCAACATCTATTTAGAAAACAATTTTCGATGTTTCAAAATGACAGTTTTGGAGAATATATTTTTGGTTCTACTCATAGCAAAAATTGCTTGGCAAGAGATTTGCTTGAAAGAGAATCAAATATAATATTATTTGACGAGTTTGATAAACCTAATCCTGTGTTTTTTAGTGCATTTTATCAGTTGTTTGATGAGGGCGTTTTGGAAGACAGAAACTATCGAGTTGATTTAAAAGACACAATAATAATTTGTACTTCAAATTTTAAATCAGTAGATGAAATAAGAACTAAAATAGGTGACCCACTGTTTTTTAGGTTTGATAAAGTAATTTGCTTTGAGAATCTTACGGCAGAAAGCGTTGTTAAAATAATTGATAGAGAATTCGAAAGGGCTATGGGAACTCTTTCAAATGATGATAAAAGCATTGTAGATGTTTCACAGGAAATTAACAAAATGAAAAAAGTTGCAAATAGAATTAAAGATGTACGTACAATAAAGAAAATGATAAAAGAGATTATTGATTCTCAATTACTATTTGACTTTTTGAAAACGGAGGATGAGGATAATGGACAAGTTAAAGATGCAGACGGTGAATAAGGCGGATGAGAATTATAAGAAGCTGGCGGAGATGTTTCCTAATGCGGTGACGGAGGCTATTGACGAGAACGGCGAGGTTGTCCGTGCGATTGATAAAGATGTGCTTATGCAGGAAATCAACACGAGGGTTGTTGACGGCAAAGAGGAACGCTATCAGTTCACATGGCCGGACAAAAAGAAGTCTGTTCTTCTTGCCAATGCACCCATAAACAAAACGCTTCGTCCTTGCAGAGAGGAAAGCGTCGACTTTGATAACACAGAAAATCTCTACATTGAGGGAGATAATCTGGAAGTTCTCAAGCTCTTGCAGGAAACATACCTCGGGAAAATCAAGATGATTTACATAGACCCTCCGTATAATACGGGTAATGACTTTGTGTATGAGGACGATTTTGCACAGAGTACGGACGAATATCTTGCAAACAGCGGTCAGTTTGATGAAGAAGGCAACCGTATGGTGCAGAACACCGAGAGCAACGGTCGTTTCCATACCGACTGGCTGAATATGATTTATCCAAGGCTGAAATTGGCAAAAGACTTGCTGACAAATGATGGCGTGATGTTTATTTCCATTGGACAAGATGAAATTGAAAACACGTTGAAAATATGTAATGATGTTTTTGGTAAATCCAATCAGCTCGGAATCATCTCAAGACAGATGAAATCAGGTGGCGGTTCACAAGGCAAATATTTTGCACATAACATTGATTATGTGGTTATATATGCTAAGCAGTATGATGTTGCAAGATATTTTCGTGGGGAAATGAGTGAAGAGCTTGTAACAAAAGTGTATAATCAAGTTGAGAAGAATGGTCCGAGAAAAGGAGAACACTACCGCACAATGGGTCTATATCAATCTTCTCTTGGGGTTAGACCAGGTTTAAGATATTATATAAAATGTCCCGATGGTCAATTTGTAATTCCTCCTGGAACCACATTCCCAGATGAACTTGTTGAGGGTAAAACAGTTCACCCTGTTTCAACAGATGGTGTTTGGAGATGGAGTTATGAATTGTTTTCCTCTGAACTAGCCAAGGGAAATATAGAGTTTAAGAGAACAGAAAATGGTGTTCTTATTGATGAAAAAGGGACTCCTGCTCATTGGAATATTTATACAAAAATTTGGTTAAAAGATAGGCAGGCCGAGGGAACAATTCCAAATGACCTTTTAACTAAATTCGAAAATCGTCATAGTGCTAAAGAAATTTCTGCATTAAACATTCCGTTTGACTTTGCAAAACCTGTTGGTATGATAAAATACCTTATATTCATTATGCAACAGGAAAAAGATATTATAGTTCTTGATTTCTTCTCAGGTTCTGCTACGACCGCCCATGCTGTTATGAAATTAAATGCTGAGGATGGTGGACACCGTAAATTTATTATGGTTCAGCTCCCAGAAAAGACAGATGAAAAGAGCGAAGCCTACAAAGCAGGCTACAAAAATATTTGTGAAATCGGCAAGGAGCGCATTCGTCGTGCCGGAAAGAAAATTGTAGAGGAGTTGTCGAACTGCGGAAAAGAAAGACAAATTGAGGGTATGACATTATTGTCTGCAGGAGTAGCACCATCATCACGTCATGCGGAATGGATAGATAATACGACAGGTGAAATTAAAGCTGAGAGCAGAAATGCACACGCTCCGGAAGATTATTATAAATATAACTCTGAAAAGCTTGATATCGGTTTCCGTGTGCTTAAATGCGACAGCTCCAACATGAAAGAGGTTTACTACACACCCGACGACTATGAAATGAGCCTGTTTGACTCACTGGAGGACAATATTAAAGAGGACAGAACACCTGAAGATTTGCTGTTCCAGGTTATGCTTGATTTAGGCATACTCCTTTCAAGCAAAATTGAAGAAACAACCATTTCCGGAAAGAAAGTATTTAAAGTAAATTGTAATTATTTGATTGCCTGCTTCGATAAGAATGTGACAGAAGATGTAATCACGGAAATCGCAAAACAAAAACCGTATTATTTCGTAATGCGTGACAGCTCAATGGCAAATGACAGCGTCGCAACCAACTTCGACCAAATCTTCGCCTCCTATTCTCCCGGTACTATAAGGAAGGTGCTTTAATGGCTGAGATGAATGATTCGTTTTCAAAGCTTTCTGAGTTTGCAAAGAAACTATCAAATCACCCATTAATGGAAGAGCCACCCTGTTCTTTAGTGCATAATATAATTCCTACAATTCCGTCAGTGGAGATTGATAGAAAAAGCACTTTTGCATATCAGATGCAACAGCAAACCAATCAAATTATCGAAAAGAATAATGAACAAATTCGATTACTGAATGAGCATAATGAACAGTTGGTTAATAATTATAATAAACTGGAAGAATTATATAATCTCAAAAGCAAAGAATTTGAAAAAGCAAAACAAGATGCTAAAAATAGCAAAAATAAATATATACTTGCTACTATTATTTCTGTTATTTCTTTGTTCGTTGCTATTGCTTCTTGGGTGTTTCCAAGATAAAACATAATTGTAAGGTGATAATATGCCAAACACTAATTTACCCGAATACTTATATTACTATACAGATGTTGACACTCTTGCATTGATATTAAAAAATCACACAATTAGATTAAATTCACTCGACAAAATGGATGACAAGCAGGAACAGATGTCCACGGATTTACAAAATTTCGGAAAGTTTGTCTTTGTTAGTTGTTGGACTGAGGAACAAATAGAAAGTATTCCAATGTGGAGAATGTATACGCAAAAAGGAAAAGGTGTTCGAATTAAGCTCCGTTCCAATCCCTTTGTAGCATATGATGTTGATGTATTAAATTTTGCAAAGATTATCGGAGCACAAAATGTTCAAGGGTCAGGACAATTAGATTTTAAATTGATTATTCCGACCGAGAAACTTCTTGATAAAAATTACGCCGTTTCAAACTATACACATAACAGTCAACTATTAAATATTGAATATACAAATGACAATAATTTGCTAAATCCCGATGTAATGTATACAACTGAGGCAGGGACTATTGTTGAATTGGGTAAATTAGGAAAATACAAAAATTTGTATTGGAAATTTCAAAAAGAGTGGAGGTACCGATTGCTGATTTTCCCCATTTCAATAAATCGATATTTGCAAAGAAATTACTCTGAATTGATTAAATTTGTTTCAGAAGCGCAAAAAGGAATATCTGCTCTACCATTTGATTATTATGATTTGGTCATTCGTGATGAATGCTTTGAAGATATGAGTATTATGCTTGCTCCCAATATTACCGAGTCATCTAAAACATTTGTAAATCTTTTAGTCCAAGAGTACAATCCATCATGCGAATTAATTTCAAGTGACTTAACCAGTCTTATATAATAAATCCGATAATCGCCTATAAAAGAAAAGAGGCAGTAGAAGAAAATGAAATTTAATTTTAAGATACAACAATACCAGACGGATGCTGTTGATGCGGTTGTGAGGGTCTTTAACGGACAGAGATTTCACGACCGGACAACCTATATCCGTGACCTCGGTAAGGTTAAGCTGAATAAGAATGCATCGGGTCAGAATATCTACGAGGGTGAACAGATATCCAATATGACCGACGATGACTACGACCTTACATCAGACACGGGATATAAAAATGAGATTATCGAGCTTTCGGATGACCAAATTCTCAGGAATATACATACGATTCAAAGCGAGAACAATATAAAACTTTCTCCGTCGTTGGTAAAGGATTTCGGCAGATGCAGCCTTGATATTGAAATGGAAACCGGTACAGGTAAAACCTATGTTTATATCAAGACGATGTTTGAACTGAACAAAAAATACGGCTGGAGCAAGTTCATTGTTGTTGTGCCGAGTATTGCTATTCGTGAGGGCGTAAAGAAGTCATTTGAAATCACAGCCGAACACTTTATGGAACACTACGGCAAAAAGGCTCGTTTCTTTATTTATAACAGCTCGAATCTCAATCAACTGGATAACTTCTCAAGCAGTTCCGGTATCAATGTAATGATTATCAATACCCAGGCTTTTGCTTCATCACTTAAAGAGGACGGAAGAAGCAAAGAGGCTCGTATTATCTATTCAAAGCGTGATGAGTTTGCTTCACGCCGACCGATTGATGTCATTAAGGCGAACAGACCGATTATTATTCTTGACGAACCGCAGAAAATGGGCGGTGAGGTAACACAAAAAGCATTAAAGAACTTCAATCCTCTTTTCAGTTTGAACTATTCGGCAACACACGCAAAGCAGCATAACCTTGTTTATGTGCTGGATGCTCTTGATGCATTCAATAAAAAGTTGGTTAAGAAAATTGAAGTCAAGGGTTTTGAAGTCAAAAATTTCAGAGGAACAGACAGTTATCTTTTCCTTGAACAAATTGTGCTTTCAAAAAACAAGCCGCCGAGAGCTAAAATCGAACTTGAAATTGCATACAATAAATCAATAAACAGAGAAACAAGAACTCTTGATGTGGGCGACGACCTTTATCGTGAATCCAATGAGATGGAACAGTACAAGGGATACACGGTTTCCGATATTGATGCCGAGGGTAAGGTTACTTTCACAAACGGTGTGGCTATTCACGTCGGGGAGATTATGGGCGATATTTCTGAAAAGGATATGCGCCGAATCCAAATCAGAGAAACGATACTTTCACATTTTGAAAAGGAAGAAAGTCTTTACAACAAGGGAATAAAATGCCTTTCGCTTTTCTTCATTGATGAGGTTGCAAAGTATCGCCGGTACGATGAGGACGGCAATGAGATACTCGGAGAATACGGCGTTATGTTTGAGCAAGAGTATCAAAGCGTTCTGAACGACTACATAACAATGTTCGACACGCCGTATCAGAAATATCTGAAATCAATGTGCATGGATGCATCTGTTGTACACCGAGGATATTTCAGTATTGATAAGAAATCCGGACGCAGTATCGACAGCCCGACTAAAAGAAATTCAGAATTCTCGGATGATATTTCCGCTTATGATTTGATTTTGAAGAATAAGGAAAGACTTCTTTCTTTCGACGAGCCGACAAGGTTTATATTCTCCCACTCCGCTCTTCGTGAGGGATGGGACAACCCTAATGTTTTTCAAATTTGCACATTGAAACATTCGGACAGTCAGACTACCAAACGGCAGGAAGTCGGACGTGGTCTGAGACTTTGCGTAAATCAATTCGGAAACAGAATGGATGTTCAAAGCTGCGGAAGTATGGTTCATGACATCAATAAGCTGACCGTCGTGGCGAGCGACAGCTATAAGAATTTCGTCACAGATTTACAGAAAGACATTAAGACTGTTCTTTATGACAGGCCGACAACTGCTTCATCCGAATATTTCAAAGGCAAGTATGTTAAGGTTGACGGCGAACCCGCTCTTATTGATGAAAGAACTGCCAAATCGATTGAATTTTATCTTATTCAGAACGGCTATGTTGATGAGGATAGCAAGGTTACCGATAAATACCGCTCGGATTTGGCAAACAATAATCTTGCAAAATTGCCGGATAAACTTATTCCGATGGCTGACGGAATACATGGACTTGTGCAAGCCGTGTATGACGACAGCGTGCTTGCCGAAATGTTTGCCGACGGACATAAGACCAAGGTTACCGAAAACAAGCTCAATGATAATTTCTACAAGAAAGAGTTTCAAACGCTTTGGAATGAAATCAATCACAAATACGCATATATGGTTGATTTTGACAGCGATGAGTTGATTAGCAAAGCGGTTTCGGCCATTGACAGCAGGCTGTATGTTTCTGAGCTTCAGTACACAACAACTGTTGGACAGCAGAAAGCTCAGATGAACGAATATGAGGTTGAACGCGGAGACTCCTTCACCAAAGAAAAGACAAAGACAAAAACACTCAAGCACGCTGCGACCAGCAGTGTAAAATATGACCTTGTCGGAAAGGTTGCCGAGGGAACAAAGCTGACAAGAAAATCTGCAGCGGCAATACTTCGCAGTATTGACAAGCTGTATATGTTTAAATTTAATCCGGAAGAATTTATTTCCAAGGTCGTTAAGATTATCAATGAGGAAAAGGCAACCACGATTGTTGAGCATATCTCATATAACACAATAGACGGTAAGTATGATGATAATATTTTTACCGCAGAAAAGAATTCACAGAGCTTTGATAAGGCTTTTGTGGCGAAGAAAGCAATTCAGGATTATGTTTTCACAGACGGTTATGCCGAGGAAAGCACTGAAAAGCGTTTTGCCAAAAGCTTGGATATAGCGGATGAGGTATGTGTTTACGCCAAACTGCCAAAGGCATTTCATATTCCTACGCCGGTAGGTAATTATTCGCCGGACTGGGCTATTGCCTTTAAGGAAGGCTCGGTAAAGCATATATACTTTATAGCCGAAACTAAAGGTACGATGGACAGCATCGAACTGAGAGGCATAGAAAAAGCAAAAACAGATTGTGCTAAAGTTCTTTACAACAAGCTTTCTACAAGCAAAGTTCGATATGATGTTGTAAATTGCTATGAAAAACTGCTCGATATCGTAAATAAGGATTGAGTGCAGAGGATATTGATGCAAAAGCTCATCCGGTGACTGCTACATAACAACAATTTTTATATAGCTACAACATAATAAACGCAAACCCGACTATCAGCTTAAATCCTGACGGTCGGGTATTTGCTATGTATATTGAATTGCACCTATATTAATACGGCAGATAATCGTCGTCAATTAGGCTGTAATCAATTTCGGGTGGCAGGTCTACATCAAGGTTTACATCTGGATTATCAGACTTCGATGTGTTATTATTGGATACGTCAAAGGTTTTGGATATGTACCGCCTTGAATCGTAACCACTATCCGGCTCATCATCAAAATTATCGTCATAGTCTAAGCTATCCGGAATGTCGCCATCGTAAATTTCAAATGTGTGTGAATCGTTGATACTGTCGCAATCATCCTCGACATAGGGATTGTCAAAATACGGGGAATTCAGCGACTCGTTGAGTAATTCTTCGTTCTCATCGTCAAAGTACATTTTGACGCCGTCAACTTCAAGATATTTCTCCGGCTTAATATCAACGGTTGAAACAGTAACGGAAGAAACGCACGGTGTGGTGTTATTTACATCAGACTCATTATCCTTTAAATCAGTTTCAAGGTTTTTAACTTCAGTAACAGGACTTAAAGATACAATTCTTTCAAGAGTATCCTTCAAAATATCGATTGGCAAAATCTTTTTGATATAGCTTTTCTCGCTGAGCTTGTCCCATGTTTTGCGATTAAAAATGTGACTCGGACAATCGTTTATTGACTGGAGCCACTCGACTTTTTGGTTAACACTAAGTCCCGGAGTATCAAGATAAGGTATATCCCATATACCTGCACGATAACCGGCAATGCAATCCTTAAAGCACTTCCAACGGTAATTTTCGTCCTCACGGGGTCCGGACGAAACACCTGACGATGCACAGTCGAGGTCGTTAAAAAATCTTGTCCAGTCTGCGACAGTCCTAAGACATTTTTGCTTTTCTGCTACGGCTTTGTATAGAAGATACTCGGCATTATTTTCAAACGGTACTGTTTCAATATGAGCAACCTCATATTTTTCACCGTCAATTTCAATCCACTCAGCAGCAAGTGACTCTCTTAACGGCTTTCGCTTCATATCAAAGTCCATTGACAAGTTTTTTAAATGTGAGGATTCAGTGTAAGGACAATTAGTCTTTTGCATATCGGACAGCAATGTGTACTGCTTGTATGTGGCGGCTATTTTACCGGTCCTGCTTGCTACGCTCAGAATAAATGCCTTACGATTTGCATAAGATTCTTTTGGTAAATCGGGATTTTCTGACCCGGCCCCATTCCTCGCAATTACGCCTCCGAGAACATTGTGCTCTGGGTCGGCAACCGTTAAGCTTGCATTGCCACGGGTCGTTATATTAAACAGGTCTGTTTGCTCATGCTTTACTTCCCACACCTTGGAATTTGTGTCATCGGTAATTAGACTGCGAGATGTTGTAAGGCAGTCATGCAATCCGAATAACGGCAATGCGTTGAACTCATCAAATGGCATATCCGTAATTAAGCCGTCAGTTGTAGCACTGTAGACATGATAACCGCTCTCGTGGATACCATAGAATGATGCAAACAATACGCTGCGAGTAAACGATGTGATAAGCGACGCCGAGACATTATTGGTTATTAAACTCTCTGCGTTGTTAGCCCTTGTCTTATCCGGACTATACATATCGTGCACATTTTGAGCAATTTTGCCGTATAGAGAGTTAATTATAAATTTATATAGCTTTGCCTCAAGGCAATTTTTGCCGTGGGCATTTGCCGCATCAGAACGAGCTTTAACAAGCTCTGTAACGATATGACGATACGGATAAATCGTTTTGCCAGCATTGTCCTTTAACACATTAGCTACGACACCGCTAACAACGGTTATTTCCGCTCCCATTTTTAATGCAACATAAAGCTCAGGACCGGAACAGTATACAGGTGCATCCTCGATAAGAGGATAACACGGAGCTTTATCGTCATCTTCGCTGTTGCGTTTCAAGTTAGGAAACAAACAATTATGCGGAAAACGATATGTAACCCGTGCAAATAATGGCAACATGGGATTTAAAATGCCATCAACAACAAAATCATCAAGTGTAAGTATATGATTCTTCGGTAACTCACGGGCAATTGGGCTGTTATAATCAATCGCCGGAACCAGCATCATAGCTGTAGGGTAAGCACTGCAAATGTCAACATCAAAAGTTTGGTGACCGTGATGCACATCGACAGAAAAGCAAGCATTACAACCGCCGGCATAAGACAACGAACCAAACCGTTGAATTGTCTCGGCAGCATCGCTGATTGGAAATCGAACGCTGTTACGTGCAAATTGGTTTTGTAAAGTTAATCGTAATTTATTGCTTACTTCTTTTACGCCGGAATAGATTTTGTGGTAATCAATAATATTAGAGCAACTCAAATCCTTGCTTATAAAATCCTGTGCAACCTTGCAAGCGGCAGATGTTACTGTGCATGGCATACTGCGATTTATACCCCAAATCCGGCTTTGAAAGATGAGAATGTTGTTATTAACAGAACAAGCGTATTGTAAATACTTGAGTGGACAAAACGCAAGGTATTTGTCGAGAAGCTTCTTGAAATTCCCCTCAAAACCTTTGACGTTAAAATCATACTGGTAACAGTCGCAATATTTACCGTAAATCTCGGGGACGCTGTTGTCATTACCGCAGCAATTTAGGCAAACAGCATCACGGATATCGATGTTTAACAGATAACAATGATTCCAGCCACTAAATACATAAGAGCTCACATAATGATTAAAAGATTGAGATGTAAATATGCCATGATGTAAATCAGATATAATATTACTGTGTAACTTTAGCAAATTAGAACTGTATTTGCTGACGGTATCGACCGACGAAAAGAACTTCAAGCCAAAATTCATCAGTAAGGTTATGGGAATACAGTCATGAGATTTATAATCACAAGTAGTTTTAACGAGTTTGTAATTGGTAGAGTTTACTTTAGGGAGCTTGTCCTTAGGGATAGAAGTCGCAACGTTACGGCTACAATCGAAATAGTACGCAGCATGGGTTTGAGCATCCTTAAACGCCGTAGAGCAACAGACCTTAGGCTTGCCGGAAGGAGTAAGATATGGGATATACTCAAAGGTTATAACTTTGCGACGGTCGTAACGGGCAGACAGAAGAAAGCAATCAAGGAAGCGCCCAAGCAAATAATCAATGCTGAGATTTGTAATAACATCATCAAAGATAAAGAAGATAGCGGTTAGCACATAGGCATCAATAACAACACTAAAGTTGTAGCTAATAACATTATTGGGTTGACCGAACCAGAAAGGCTCGGCACGAATCATAAGTCGTTGCTCAGATGAGCGCATAAGAGACAAGCTATCAGGTAAATTGATTTCAAAATCAGTAAGAGCTTTAGCATCGGAAGAGATGGGAGCAACAGAAGAAGAGCACCCACCCCCATCCCTTGAATTTACCATAACGGTTTTTGGGGGTGTGGCCGAAACCCTTGATTTTTCGTGGTTTTTTGAGCTTTTGCTTGCGGAGGTTTTAAAAATCTCCGCAATTTTTTGAGTTTTGGCAACTACTAAACAACGTTTGTTATAGTCTATATTACGAGTTTCTCCCGAGTCAAGGACTTCCCATCCGTCCGCCGTAACAGCCTTAATAAATTCGTCGTCAAAGAAATTCTTTTTCATATCAGAATTCCTCCTTTACATATTTTTTTTCGAAGAGGGCCGACAATTTTCCCCCCTCGTATGTAAATATGTTCGTCGTGAATTCTTTTTTGGGCTGTTTTTAGTCTCATTTGGTCTCAAACAATAATAATTTACATTTAGGTAATAGTTTGTTCACTCTTTTCCCGGCAAATGAGCAAAAAAATAAATATTCTTGAACTAATAAAGCTATTATAAAGAATGATTGCAGATATGGCATAGTAGATTTAAAAGCAAGCAAAAAATATATTTTAAGTTTAATTCAACTATTCTACGTTGTAATTTGTTGACTTTTTGTACGAAAATGTTATAATGTTGTTGAATTTTAGTTATCTAAAATTTTTTCAAACTTTTTTCTCTTTTCATGTGTCTTATAGGTGTAAGGACAAAGTCCTTACGGAAAGGAGGAAAAAGGCAAGTAATGTTTAAAATGAATCATTATGATGAGGCAAAAGCGGATTCGCTGGATAAGCTTATCCGTGCAGCTTTGTTAGCGGCAGCAGAGCGGTTGCGAGGTTCCCCAAAACAGAGTTTTACGCTGTTAAGCAGGATTAAGCGAGAGTGTTACAATCGAAAGAAGTTGCCGTACAAGGGAGAGTGACGCATGGCTGGTGACAGTGAAAGATTAGCACAACTTGTTGTCCGACTTCAAAACGGAGATATGGCAGCTTTTGATGAAATATATAAGCTTACAAACGAGAAAGCTGTATTTACATCCTTGAAAATTTGCAAAAACAAAGAGGATGCTAATGATATTGTCCAGGAATCGTATATGTATTTACTTGAGAAAGTAAATGACATTAAGAATCCGGAAGCGTTTACGAGCTGGTTCAATATGGTTGTGGCAAGCAAAACCAAGAATATGCTCAGAAAGAAAAACCCCGTTTTGTTTAACGACAACGAAACGGAGGAGTTGGTTCTTGATTCTATTGAAGACACCGACAAGGATTTTCATCCACCGTCGGATTTTGAGCAAACGGAGCTTCGCTCAGAGGTTATGAGCCTAATTGATGGCTTGAGTGATGACAAGAGAGCTGCGGTAATTCTTTTCTACTACGAGGAGATGACGACGAAGCAAATTGCGGAATCATTAGGAGTTAATGAAAACACAATAAAAAGTCGTCTTGTGCAAGCAAAAAAGGATTTAGCTAAAGGAGTTAAGGAGCTCGAAAAGAAAAACAAGAGTCTTTACGGTATCGCTCCTGTTCCGCTCATTATCTGGGCTCTCAAGGATTCTGCAAAAGTTACGGGAAAAGCTTTTGCAACCAGCGGAAAGGCTGCAGCTACTCTCGCTACTGTGAAAGCTACATATACGGGAGCAGCTGTTGCTTCGGGAGCGGCGGCCGCAGGAACAACCGCAAGTGTGGCAGGCACATCGGCTGCCGGTGGATTTGCCGCAAAAATTGCAGGACTTTCTGTGGTGCAGAAAATAATCTCCGGAGTGGTTGTTGCCGGAATTGTTACAGGAGGAGCGGTAGGAACTAAAGTAGCCATTAATCGTCAAAAGGAAGACGATGACCGAACCACAACAGAGGTTGTGCAAATGGTCGATGTGACTGAAAGAAGTAGAATCACTGAAAAAATTCGGGAATCAGATAACTTGGCGACAAGCGAAAAAGTATCTTCAACTACAAGGTTGACAAGTACTACCATTGTTTCCTCAACTAAATCAACAACAAACTCGACAACATACGTTGCAACGAAAGCTCAGGCGGAAACTAAAACAACTACAGCAAAAATCATTACGACTGCGAAAAAAGCAACAATTAATATTATTGTTACACAATCCGGAGAACAAAAAACAACCAAGACTGTGATGGTAAATGCTGGAGAAACATTTACATTTAATGATGCTAAAAACTATGTTAAAGCTATGGGATATGATACATCTACTGCAATGTATGAGGGAAGTTTGCCGATTACGGCGGAATCCGGAAAAGTTTATTCAATTATTATAGATGTTGAGTAAATTATATAAATATTTTCAAACTATTTACATTTGTTGTGTGTCTTAAACGTGAAAGAGCAAAAGCTTTTTTCGCAAAAAATAATTTAGGAGTGACTGAAATGAAAAGTAATATTAAAAGAAAAGTATTTGCAGCAATTTTGGCAGTTGTTATGCTTATCAGTAGCGGAATATTGTCATTTACAGTTTATGCTACAGAAGGTACCAGCGGAAACTGCGGTGATACCGCACAATACAAAATAGATGATGATGGTACCTTAACCATTTGGGGCTACGGAAGTATTGCAGATAAAGCATTTCAAAGTTTTGGAAAGAAAATAAAAAATGTTGTTATCAAAGAAGGAATTACTTCCATCGGAAAACAAGCTTTTTATAACAGAACAGATATTATAAGTGTATCCCTGCCGAAATCGTTAAGTTTAATTGAAAACTGGGCATTTCAAAGTTGTAAAAGCCTTAAATCAATTAATCTTAATAATGTTACTTCAATTAATGTATACGCTTTCTACGGTTGCAGAAATTTGGAAAAAATTGAGTTTAATAACAATAAAGAAGTTTCTATTGGTGCAGGAGCTTTTTATAATTGTGGTCCAGAAGAAATTTATATTTCAGAAAACGTAAATATGATTGAAGGCGGGTCTGGAGGTCAGGGCGTTTTTTCGCATTGCGACGACCTTAAAAAAGTTACAGTTAACTCGAAATATCTTCCTTCAAAAGCTTTCGCGAATTGTGAGAATTTATCTACAGTAATGTTTGGCGATAAGGTTGAAACCATAGGTAATTATGCTTTTTCCGGAACAGGTCTAAGCAACCTTGTTATCCCTGAAAACGTTTCTACTCTGGGAGAAAGCGTATTTAGTAATTGTATTAATTTGATAACAGCAGATTTAAGCAAATCAAATATTACAAAAATATATGAGGGATGCTTTAATGGTTGCACTAAATTAGAAAAAATCCAGTTACCCAAAAAGCTTGAAGAAATTGAACGCCGTGCATTTTATGGGTGTAAAAGTTTGCCATCTATTACAATACCGGCTTCCGTAAATGCAATAATAGGTTGGGAGTACGGTGACGTCTTCTGCGGTTGTGTTAATTTGAGAAAAATGGAAGTTGAAAAAGGAAATTCTTTTTATTACAGTACTACTTCCGATGGTTTAAAAACAAACGCTATAATAGAAAAATCCGAGAGTCCTTCTGAGAATGACACTATAATTTATGGTTGCGTCAATACAGTAGTTCCTCGAAATGTGGATATTGGCAGAAAAGCTTTTTGCAAAATAGGAATTAAAGAATTGTATATTTATAATGGCATTAATAGGATTGAAAGAGATGATAACGGTTCTAATAAATATAACGACTTAACAAACATCTGGTATGAGGGAACGGAAGATGAATGGAATGAAATATCTTGGAATGAAATTCCGGAAGGTATAGCAACTATTCATTACAACTGGAATGGTGAAATAAGAAGAAATATATATTTTAATCCCAATTCCGCTGATGCTACCCTCTCAACATTAAAATATGAGAATGTTTTGTCCACACAGAAAGTTGTGTTGCCCACACCCGTATGGACTGGTCATAAATGTCTGGGCTGGTCTATATATCCTCATTCAAAGACTGCCGAATATAAATGTGGTGAGATTTATACATCTGAAATAAACGTTACTCTTTACGCAGTCTGGGATAATAATGGAAGCGAAAGCGATAAACCTGAACCTCCGGTTTCAAAATCAATAATTAAAGAATCAAATGATAAAAACATTAGTTGTATATATGAAAACGGTGCTTTTGGAACAGGAAACGACGAAGAGTTGTCACTTGTAGTCAAAGAAATAGGTGTTGGCTCCTCAGAATTTGCTTCGTTCCAGACAGTTATTACAAACGGAGACCCCGTTGCGGCCTATACAATTAAAATTGTTGATAAAAACAATAAAATATGCCAGCCTAAGAAAGGCCAGGCAGTAACAGTTAAAATTAAAACGCCTGAAGGAATTAAGGCAACTGATACAATTTTTATTTATCACAAGACAGATGATGGTAAGGTCGAAAGAATAAAGATGACAGATGGCAATGTTAAGTTTGAAAACGGATACATAGTATTTAAAACCACGTCTTTTAGCCACTTTATAGTTGCAAAGGAATCAAATACTATACCGGGAAAACCTGTTGTTAAGAGTGTCCAAATTGACAATGTTTCTCTTTCATACAAATCATCGACAAAGATTAAACCCGTAATTAACGCCGATAATGGAGCAACTTATGTTATAAACTATAAATCCTCAAATCCAAAGGTTGCTTCTGTTGATGACAACGGTAAGGTTACTGCACTGAAAAAAGGCAACACAACCATAACCTGCACCGTAACAGATTCAAGCGGAAATTCGGTTTCCGATACCTGTGAGGTTAAGGTTGTGTACACATGGTGGCAGTGGTTAATCAAAATTGTCCTTTTTGGTTGGATTTGGTATTAAGCATACAACTTAATAGCTTTAGTGAGCAGAGGTTCATCCCTCTGCTCATTATTTTTTATATTTTTAAAATTTTTTCAAAAAAGTTCAAACTATTATTTCTTTTGGTGTGTCTTATAAGTGAAAGGGACGGGAAAGTCCAATATACAATAAAAATAACGGAGGAAAAAATCATGGTTTAGTTACAACAATATATGTTCCGTACCATTTGTTGACCGGGCTTCAGCACCAATATTTAAAGAATAAAAAAGATTTATTGAAAGGGGTCATTAACATGACAGGAAGTAAGTTTAATATTAAGAAATGGTTTTCGATGAAAAACGACACAGTAGAGGATGCTCAGCAGAGATTCAAGAGGTCGCTGATATGTATACCTTTTTCGATTGTGCCGTCATTATGCCTGATGTTTTTGCAAGACGCTGAAATGAGCAGATTTGTGGAATATTCGCTGTTTGCAGTATTTTGTGTTTGCATTTTATCATGCTTTGTAGCACTTTCATCTTTGATTGGACCGATTAAAGCTTCGGTTAGAGCGGTTAAGTGGGTATTTAAAAAACCTTTGAGCGGAATACTTGTTATTCTTTATCCGGTTGCTTTGGTAGGCGTACCATTGTTATTTATCTTAACTTTATTATCGACAGTATATGCACCGATTTTCCTTACACTCTATGGCGTTTACCTGTCAAAGAAGAATCTTGATGCAGTTAAGGAAAGAGAAATGTTTGCATATTCAGTACCTGAAGCTGAATAAGACCGACATATAAAAAGGGATTGATATTATGAAATCAAATTTGATTAAGGTTATTGCTGTTCTTCTTGTGATACTGACGGTGTTTTCCGTGCCATCGATTGCGTTTGACAAGCAGATTGCGGAAATAACGACAACGCTTTTTGCATCTGAAAACGAAACCACAACGACTTCCGAAAACGGCGATGAGGACGAAACAACCACAAAACCAACCGAGCCTACCGAACCGACAGAACCAACGGAGCCGACAGAGCCTACCGAGCCGGAAGAACCGGAGCTTAACTTTGATGAAATTCCGGATGACACGGTTGTCGGCAGAATGTATATTTGCACTCAGCAGGTCGGACTCGGTCACTCGTGGATTTACATTGAGAGCGATTTCAACGGCGATATGCCCGTCGGTTGCTACACGCTCAAGCCTTATCAGGGAGTTTCAATGGGTGCCTTCTTTATCAGCCGTTCTGACGGCCCCGGTCTTTATTACAATGTTGAGGCTTATTGTGCAAACAAATACGGTCTTAAGCATGAGTCGTCGCTCGGCATGGATATCACTAAGAAGCAACTTCTGAAGGTTAGCAAGCGAATAAAGCAGTGGGACTGGTGGGGTCCGTATTTTAACTGCACATTTTTTGCCGCTGAAATATGGAACTGTGTTTCAAAGAAAAAGGTTATTCCGCTCATGTTCCCGTTGCTCGAAAAGATTCAGATTTTGATTCTCGGCGGAAAACGCAAGGTTGAGATGAAAGATGTTGAACCGTCCGATTGCTATAAGCAAAGGGGAGTCGGCTCCAATGCCAAAATCTATCAGGTCAAGGAAGGAACGCTTGATTCAAAGCTGATGTGACGGGATAAATTGATACCCTTAATAAAGTAAAATAACGCCCACATTTCGTGAGCGTTATTTTTGTAATATTGATTTTAGATGCAGAATGCGGCATAGAGAGGAACGATTTTTTTATTGTCCTCAAAGCCGAAGTTTTTGGCAGAGAGCTTGATTGCATAAGCAGGCTTGTAGGTGTCCATATAGACCTTTAAGCTCTTGGCTCTGGTGTTGTCGGCAGACTTGACCTCAATGGGGATTAGCTGACCGTCACGTTGAATGATAAAATCAATTTCAGCCCCACGCTCGGACTCCCAATAGTAGGTGTGGTAACCGTTACCGGTAAGCTGCACATTGGCATAGTTCTCCGCCATACCGCCCTTGAAGTCGTTGATTTCCTCAACCATATAGAGGATGTCATTGGCGGCTAAATCCTTTTTGGCGCAAAGCAGCCCTAAGTCGGAGACATAAATCTTGAACGCATCAATATCACGGTAATTTTCAAGCGGCTTTTTGATTTGCTCGACCTTGTAGACCTGTGACACGATACCGGACAGGCAAAGCCATTCAATCGCATTTTCAAATTCGGAAGCCCGTCCGCCTTTCTTAATCAGCTTATACTGGAAACGGGTATTCTTTTTGGAGAGTTGGACGGTGATGTTGTCGTAGGCAAGTCTGGTTTTCTTGATTTCATTCAAGTTATTATACTTGCTCATATCGTTAAGATAGCTTGCAAGTATTGTATCCTGCGTATGGCGAACAAGGATATAATCCTTGGTTTCGGCAAACTGCATTACGCACTCCGGCATACCGCCGACCACAAGGTACTGACGGTAAAGCTGCATTGCGGCATCGTGCAAAGCAGACGGCATCGGCGTATCGGTTTGGAAGCACTTTTTAATCTGCTCTACCAAATCGTCCTCACCGAGAGCCAACATAAATTCCTCCATATCCATAGGATAAAGCGTTTTCATATCGACCTTTCCTACGGGGAAAGAGAATTTCGCTCTGTTGACCGCAACGCCGAGTAAGCTGCCGAGGGCAATGATGTGGTAATCCGGAGCATCCTCGCAAAAGTATTTGAGTGAAGTCAAAGCCCTTTCGCAAAGCTGCACCTCATCAAAAACTATCAGCGTTTTTTCCTTTACGATAGTCTGACCTGCGATATGGGATAAAATCGGTATCAGATAATCGGGGCTGATGTTTTCCTCAAAGGTTTCGTTCAGCTTTGGATTGGTTTCAAAGTTGAAGTATGCCACATTTTCGTAGTGGGTGCGCCCAAACTCCAGAATGGAATAGGTCTTTCCGACCTGTCTTGCGCCCTGTAAAATAAGGGGCTTGCGGTGTTCGCTGTTTTTCCAGTTCTCTAAAAATTCTGCAATTTTTCTATACATAACCTAACCTCCTTAAAGGTTCTGAATATAGTATAACAGATATTCGTGTAAATATCAATCACAAATTATAAAAATATTACACTAAAATGCACGAATAAGTTTGCGCTTATAACATTATATGACACGAAGCTGCTTTTAACGAGATTTTGTTCCCGGTCTGACAAAACCCTTTGCAACAAATTATTGACAAAAATACGGCATTGCGGGTATAATAATAAACCCAAAAAGGAGGTGCGACTATGATTTATGAGCTCAGACATTTTGATTCTACACTTGTGCAGTTTAGCCTTGAAAATGAAGGCTTGAAAGGAACGGTTTGTTCGATTATATGGGTCGATGAAACTAAAAAGGAGCTTATGCCTTTCGGTATGTCTATTTCGGCTGAAGGCATATTATCTTGGCTTCGAAGTCGCACTATCCAAAAGAAAAGAGCAAATATTGATATGTTGCTTGCTTCCTTTCATCTTGCAGAGAATGACTTAATTGGAATACTCAATGTTTGCTTAGGCTTGTCGCTTAACGACTGCTATTGGGTTGTGAGTGAGGGCTTTGAAGGCTTATTTGCCGATTACAATTTATATGACAATGAGTTTAAAAAGGCTATTGCACTCATTGCATACACAGGATATGGCAGCGCAAAGGTTAAGGGCTTTACGTCATCCCCGGAGTTTACAACAAATGGTATGCTTCGCAAAGGTTGGAGAAGAATTAACGGCAAAATTCTGCTTTACAAGGGCGGAACAGAGGGTGCTTCAAACACAGGAAATGAACCGTATTGCGAATACTACGCTGCACAAATTACAAAGGCGATGGGTTTGAACAGTATTGATTATAAGCTATCAAGCTGGAAAAAGAGTGTATGCTCTGTTTGTGAGCTGTTTACGAGCAAGGAGCTGGCTTATGTTCCTATTTGGAGATTCGGCGAGTTTAAAACTGTTGTTGATGTAGCGGCGTATCTTAAAGGCTTGGGACAAACATTTTATGATGACTTTGTCGACATGATGATTTTTGATGCTCTCATTTACAACACTGACAGACATCAGGGCAACTTTGGTTTGCTTGTGGACAATAAAACTAACAAGCCGATTTCACTTGCGCCTATTTTTGATAACGGCCTTGGTCTGTTCCCGTATGCGGTAAACACGGATATGGTTGATTTAAAAGCATACGCAAACACAAGGGCATCGGCGTTTGGAGTCTCATTTGATGACATCGCTAAGGCATATATAACCGACAGACAGCGGAGACAGCTTAAACCAATTACAACATTCAAATTCAAAATGGATAGAAACTATAATTTACCGGCAAAAAGAGTCAAAGCATTAGAGAGATTCGTCCGGGAAAGAGCAAGAGAATTGATGAGCTTCTAATTCACGAAGCTGTGACAGGACATTTATATTAAAGCAATAATTAAGACGCTCTCGGTGAGGGCGTCTTAATCTTTGGCAAATGACACAATTGCTTGAGTAAATGAAGTTAGATTAATTATTAATAACCTTGTCGTCATCCCAAATCCATTCGGTGTCGGATTTATTTTTATCAGGTCTTGCTCGTTTTCTGATGGGCTTTTCCTCAAACAAGGCCTTATAATCCGGCTGCGGCTCCGGAATTAAAATATCTAAATTATCAGAAAGTCCGATTACGTTCAAAATTTTAATAATATTTGAAAGTTTAGTATCATGTCCCGCTTCTGTTCGGGCAATGGTCTTAAGTGAAAGCCCGCATTTTTGTGCAAGCTCGGCCTGCGTGATATTCATGGATATCCTGTATTGCTGGATGCGATTGCCCAATTCAGACAATATTGTCTTTTCATCGTATAAACCTGTAATCTTCATAAGGCCTCCATAAATAATAAGACTAATTTGTGCTATTATAATAACAAATATATTATAATAAGTCAAGTATGACTTGTTAATTTAATAAATCTTTATTATACACAGATTTTGTTATAATATTTGCTGCTCAAACAACTTGTCAAAAGTTAGGTTGTAAGATGAGAGAGGCAGGGGAGAAGGAACAAAAAAATAGTTACGTTTACCCTTTGTCTATATGCAAAAATGTATGTATTATAATGTATAAAAAGATTAGATAGTCAGCTTAGCAGTGACAAAAACGGTACCGTGAAAAGAGAACTTGCAAAATGTGGTTCGGTCCTCATTTGTCCTCATAATTCGCAAAAAACAGCCGATTTTGCACATATCTTCTTATATCGAAAATATCCGCAAATCTGAACTTCTACCTCAAAGCACGCAGAATCAAGGCTTGCGGATTTTTGATACCCAAAAAAGACTCAAAAATCAATTTCTCTTTCGAGGGCAACAACCCGATGGTTGGTGCTACCGTTGCAACCGCTGTTGCAGTTGAAGAGGCAATGAAGTAAGCCGCAAAGCCTTATATATCAACGTTTCTGAGGTTTTCAAGGCTATTTTATGAATATTCCGAAATAGCAGTAAATACCATTTGTTTCCACAAAAACGTGGATTTGTCCACATTTTGTCCACGGATTTTTGAGCTATGGACGGAAAGTAACGGTACGAAAGCCTTATAAAAATGACACTTTCAGAGCTTCGCTCACTTCGGGCGAGGCTCTTTTTCTGTCTCAAAATCGACGTTTTAAAATTCCCTCGGTCCTCATTTGTCATCATAATTACCGTTTTATCCTCTTTTTACAGCCCGAATTTTGAGGGCAGAACAGCTTTTTCACCGCATAAAAATTATTCCCACCGAAAAAAATCACATTTTCGGCAGGAATGAATATTGATGTATATTTTTAAAATTTGACTGTTCACTAAATGCACGAAGCGCCCGGTTGCTTAGATAATCCTTATAAATTTACCTCCGAGATTTTATGTCTCGGAGGGATTTCCGTATATATTATTTTTACAAAAAATCAAAACAGTCCGATGATTTTTCCGTTTTCGTCAACGTCGATGTTCTCCGCTGCGGGCTTTTTGGGAAGTCCGGGCATCGTCATAATATCACCTGTCAGCACAACGATAAATCCTGCGCCTGCACTGACCTTGACGTTTTTAACGGTTACGGTAAAGTCCTCGGGTGCACCGAGCTTTGTCGGATCGTCGGAAAAGCTGTACTGTGTTTTTGCGATACAAACAGGAAGCTTTCCGAAGCCGAGACCCTCAAGCTGTGCAATTTGCTTCTTCGCATTCGGCAAAAGGTTGATCCCTTTTCCGCCGTAGACCTTTTTAACAATCGCTTCAATCTTTTCCGTGATTGAAAGCTCATCACAGTAGGAGAAAGTGAAATTGCCTTTTTCTTCATCACAAAGACGAATAACCTCTTTTGCAAGGGCTTCTCCGCCCTTGCCGCCCTCAGCCCAAACGGTTGAAAGAACCGTATTAACGCCAAGCTCACGGCATTTCTCAATGATAAAGTTGATTTCATTATCCGTATCTGTCGGGAATCTGTTTACGGCGACGACACACGGGAGCCTGTAAACATTTTTGATGTTGGAAACGTGACGGAGAAGGTTTGGAATTCCCTTTTCCAATGCTGAAATATCCTCGGTTGCAAGCTCTTTTTTATCAAGTCCGCCGTGCATTTTCAGAGCACGGACGGTTGCGACAATAACAACTGCATCGGGCACAAGGCCTGCCATGCGGCATTTGATGTCGAGAAATTTTTCTGCTCCGAGGTCGGCGCCGAAGCCTGCCTCCGTAACGGTATAGTCACCCATTTTAAGAGCCATTTGCGTTGCCATTACCGAATTACAGCCGTGAGCAATGTTGGCAAAGGGGCCGCCGTGAACAAATGCGGGTGTTCCTTCGAGTGTCTGAACAAGATTAGGCTTGATTGCATCCTTCAAAAGGGCAGTCATCGCACCCTGCGCGTGGAGGTCACCTGCGGTTACGGGCTTGTCATCATAGGTGTAACCGACGATAATTTTTGACAAACGCTCCTTAAGGTCGGAAATTGATGTTGCGAGGCAGAAAACTGCCATAATCTCGCTTGCTACGGTTATATCAAAGCCGTCCTCACGGGGAGTACCGTTCACTCTTCCGCCGAGTCCGTCTACAACGTAACGGAGCTGACGGTCATTCATGTCAACACAACGTTTCCATGTGATTTTTTTTACGTCGATACCCAAAGCGTTGCCCTGCTGAATATGGTTGTCGAGCATTGCGGCAAGGAGGTTGTTTGCTGCGCCGATTGAATGGAAATCTCCTGTGAAATGGAGATTGATATCCTCCATGGGAACGACCTGTGCATATCCGCCGCCGGCGGCACCGCCTTTTATGCCGAAAACGGGACCCAATGACGGTTCACGCAGCGCAACCGTAACATCCTTGCCCAGACGGGCGAGACCGTCTGCCAGACCGATTGTTGTCGTTGTCTTGCCCTCTCCGGCGGGGGTGGGGGTGATAGCGGTAACAAGTATGAGCTTGCCGTTTTTCCTGTCTGTTTCCTTTAAAAGCTGCGGATCAATTTTGGCTTTATAGTTTCCGTACTGTTCGATGTATTTTTCATCAATGTGTGCTTTTTTTGCAATTTCTGTAATGTGCCTTGGCTTGCACTGCTGAGCTATTTCAATATCGGAAAGTTGTGACATGGCTATACTCCTCACTTGTTAAAATATTTTACGGCTGATTCAAACATATGTATGTTATAATTGCCGGGAACATTTTTATAAAGTCCGGCTCCGATTCTTTCACTGTGACCCATTTTTCCGAAAACTCTGCCGTCGGGGGAGGTGATGCCCTCGATTGCGTATGCGGAGTCGTTCGGATTAAAGCGGATATCATTTGACGCATTGCCGTTTGAATCGACATACTGAGTTGCGATCTGTCCGTTTTCAATCAGACTGCGTATCGTTTCGTCATTGGCGAGGAAACGGCCTTCGCCGTGAGAAATCGGAACATTAACAATATCGCCGACGTTCATTTCGGATAACCACGGTGACTTGTTTGAAGCGATTCTTGTGCGAACGATTCTTGACTGATGTCTTGCAATTGTGTTGAATGTAAGAGTCGGGCAATTCTCGTCCGTGTCAATGATTTTTCCGTACGGCACAAGTCCGAGCTTAATAAGAGCCTGGAAACCGTTGCAGATGCCGCACATAAGACCGTCACGGTGCTCAAGAAGCTCTGTAACGCCCTCTTTTATTTCGGGATTGCGGAAAAATGCAGTGATGAATTTACCGCTTCCGTCCGGCTCATCTCCGCCTGAAAATCCTCCGGGAATGAATACGATTTGAGAATTTTTAAGCTCCTTTGCAAAGCTTTCAATGCTTCTTGCGATTCCGTCTGCAGAGAGATTATTGATAACCGTGATTATCGGCTCTGCGCCTGCGTTTGCGACAGCCTTTGCGGAATCATATTCGCAGTTTGTACCCGGGAAAACGGGAATGAGAACACGCGGCTTAGCTACCTTGATTGACGGCGCTGTGCGCTCTGTGGCAGTATATGAAACGTTTTCGGGCTTACTGCCTGTGTTTTTAATGTTGCACGTGAAAACGCTTTCTAACTTATCCTCGTAAATTTTCAGCAGGGAATCAAGCGACACGGTGTCACCGAGGTATGATATATCACATTTTTCGGTAACGGTTCCGATTATTTCGTCCCCGTTGTCCCAGTCTGCGACCTCAAGAATAAAGCCGGCATAGCTGTAGCCGAAAATTTTATTCATATCTGCCTTTTCGCTGTAGCTGAAGCCGAGTCCGTTACCGAAGCACATTTTCATAACTGCTTCGGCGATGCCACCCATACCGGGAGTGTAGCATGAAACCGCTTTTCCCGATTTCAAAAGATCGGCGACCTTATCAAAAAGAGCAATGAGGCTGTCGGTTTTCGGAAGATTGTTTTCGTCATACGGACAGGGAAGGAAGATGACCTTGTTTCCTGCTTTCTTAAACTCGGGAGAAACGATTCGGTCAGTTTTTGATGTTGTAACGGCGAAGGAAACAAGAGTCGGCGGAACGTCGATATTCTCGAATGTGCCGCTCATTGAGTCTTTTCCTCCGATAGCACCGATTCCGAGCTCCATCTGAGCCTTAAATGCACCGAGGAGAGCCGAAAGCGGCTGACTCCAGCGCTTGCCGTCCTTGCCGGGATGCTTGAAATATTCCTGGAATGTCAGGTAAACATCTTTAAAATCGGCTCCGCTCGCAATAAGCTTGCAGACAGATTCAACAACAGCTAAATATGCGCCGTGATAAGGACTTTTTTCCGTTATGAACGGATTGTATCCGAACGCCATGAGCGAACAGTCATCCGTCGCCTTTTTCTCAACGGAAATTTTCTGAACCATTGCCTGAATTGGTGTGAGCTGATTTTTACCGCCGAAGGGCATAAGAACGGTTCCGGCGCCGATGGTTGAATCAAAGCGCTCGGAAAGTCCTCTTTTTGAGCATATATTGAGGTCGTCGGCAAGTGCTTTATAGCTTTCCGAAAAGCTTGTGTTAAAGCTGCGATTTGCCGATTCGCATTTCTCGGTGTTGATTACAATGTGTTTGTCGGCTCCGTTTGAATTAAGAAATTCTCGGCTGATATCAACAATAGTATTTCCATTCCAGTTCATTCTCAGGCGAGGTTCTTCGGTTACAACCGCAACCGGTACGACATTGAGATTTTCTGATTTGGCAAGTGCAAGAAACTCGTCAACCTTATGAGCCTCAACAACGACCGCCATTCTTTCCTGGCTCTCACTGATTGCAAGCTCCGTTCCGTCAAGACCTTCATACTTCTTGGGTACGGCGTTAAGATTGATTTCAAGTCCGTCGGCAAGCTCGCCTATTGCAACGGAAACTCCGCCTGCGCCGAAATCGTTACAGCGCTTGATAAGACGGCAGGCAGTTTTATTGCGGAAAAGTCTTTGAAGCTTGCGTTCTTCCGGTGCGTTACCTTTTTGCACCTCTGCGCCGCAGGTCTCAAGGGAAGAAACCGTATGCGATTTAGATGAGCCGGTTGCGCCGCCGCATCCGTCACGACCCGTAGCGCCGCCGAGAAGTATAACGATATCTCCGGGAGTCGGTACCTCTCTTCTTACGTTTTCGGCAGGAGCTGCGGCGATGACGGCACCGATTTCCATACGCTTTGCCGCATAGCCGGGGTGATAGATCTCATCGACAATTCCCGTTGCAAGTCCTATCTGGTTGCCGTAGGACGAATAGCCCGCTGCGGCTGTTGTTACGATTTTTCTCTGAGGAAGCTTGCCCTTGATAGTCTCGTCGAGCGGCTTTAAGGGATCTGCCGCACCCGTAACGCGCATAGCTCCGTAGACATAACTTCTGCCCGAGAGGGGATCGCGGATAGCTCCGCCGATACACGTTGCCGCGCCGCCGAAGGGTTCGATCTCAGTCGGGTGGTTATGGGTTTCATTCTTGAAAAGAAGCAACCAAGGCTCACTGACGCCGTCTACATCAACATTTATCTTAACCGTGCAGGCATTGATTTCTTCGCTCTCATCAAGCTTGTCAAGCTTTCCCTGCTTTTTAAGCGCCTTGACGGCGATAGTTGCAATGTCCATCAGACAGACGGGCTTTGTTCTGCCGAGCGATCTGCGTGTTTCAAGATATTCATCATATGTTTTTTGAATAAGCTCGTCCTCAAAGGTAACGTCGTCAATTACCGTCAAAAATGTTGTATGGCGGCAATGATCCGACCAATATGTATCAATCATTCGTATTTCGGTGATTGTCGGATTTCTGTTTTCGGATTTAAAATAATTCTGACAGAACTTGATATCGTCAATATCCATTGCAAGACCGAAATCTTCAACAAATTTTTCAAGCTCCGAGTCGGTTAAATCAAGGAAGCCGTCAAGAGTTTCGACGGATGTCGGAATATCATACTTTGCGGCAAGAGTTTCAGGCTTTGTGAGTGAAGCCTCTCTCGCTTCGACGGGGTTAATTACGTATTTTTTGATTGTATCAATTTCGCCTGCGGAAAGCTCGCCCTTGAGCAAATAAACCTTCGCTGTGCGCACGGTCGGACGCTCGGATTTTGAAATAATCTGTATGCACTGTGCGGCGGAGTCGGCTCTCTGATCAAACTGACCGGGAAGATATTCAACCGCAAAGCACGAATAGCCTTCGGAATTTATCACGTCCGAAACAATATCGAGCTGAGGCTCGGAAAAAACCGTCTTAACGGCATAATTAAAAAGCTCCTCGGTGATGTTTTCGGCATCGTAACGGTTGATAATTCTGACGTCCTCGAGACCCTTTATCGAGAGAAGCTCGTTGGCTTCTTTAAGCAGGCTCTTTGCCTCATGGGCAATTTCCGGCTTCTTTTCAACATAAACTCTGTAAACCATATTATTCCTCCGTTGCTTTCAAGGCTCTTTGACCGATGTCATGTCTGTAATATGCGTTTTCAAATGAAATCTCTTTAACCTTTTTATATGAGCTGTCGATTGCTTCCTTCAGCGTCGAAGCAAAGGATGTTACTCCCAGCACTCTGCCGCCTGAGGTGTAAAGCTTTCCGTCCTTTTGCGTTGCGCCTGCAACATAAACAGAATCGAATATTTCTTCGGGAATTGTGATTTCATATCCTTTTTTATACGAAACGGGGTAGCCGTCCGAAGCCATGATAACGCAGCAGGCGTCAGCGTCCTTGAATTTGACGTCAGTTTCCGACAGAGTTCCGTCTGTTGTCGCCTTCATAACAGTGAGCAGATCGCTTTCAAGCAGCGGAAGAACTACCTGAGTTTCAGGATCACCGAAGCGGCAGTTATATTCAATTACCTTCGGGCCGTCCTTAGTGAGCATAAGTCCGAAGTATAAACAGCCTTTGAAGGTTCGACCCTCTCGGTTCATGGCGTTGATCGTCGGGACAAAAATTGTGTCCATACAAATTTTTGCAACCTTATCTGTATAATACGGATTCGGAGCGATCGTGCCCATACCTCCGGTATTGAGTCCAGTGTCATTGTCGCCCGAACGCTTGTGATCCATTGAGGAAACCATCGGCTTTACGGTTTTTCCGTCGGTAAACGCAAGAACGGAGATTTCCGGTCCTTCAAGGTATTCTTCAATTACGATGCTTTCTCCGCTCCTGCCGAATTTTTTGTCCTGCATTGCTTCAACGACGGCTTTCTTGGCTTCCTCACGGGTAAATGCGACCGTAACGCCCTTGCCGAGAGCAAGACCGTCGGCTTTGATAACAGTTGGGATAGGGGCATTCTCAAGGTAAGCGAGGGCTTTTTCCATATCGTTAAATGTCTCGTATGAAGCGGTCGGAATACTGTATTTCTTCATAAGATTTTTAGAAAAGACCTTACTGCCCTCGATTATTGCGGCATTTGCGCGAGGGCCGAAGCATGGGATCCCGATTTCCTCAAGCCTGTCAACCGCTCCGAGAACAAGCGGATCGTCGGGAGCGACAACGGCATAATCAATTTTTTCGCTTGACGCAAAGTCAACGATTTTATCAATTTCACATGCTCCGATGGGAATGCAGACAGCGTCGTTTTCAATTCCGCCGTTACCGGGGAGAGCATATATTTTATCAATTGCTTTATTTTCTTTTAATTTCTTTATTATGGCGTGTTCACGGCCTCCGCCGCCGATAACCATTATTTTCATTGCTTATCATATCCTTTCAAGCGGAAAAAGAACCGTTAAAAATCAGTGGTGGAACAGTCTCATTCCCGTAAACGCAATCGCCATGTCATATTTATCGGCACATTCGATTACCAGGTTGTCGCGAATCGAGCCGCCGGGTTCGGCAATATATTTTACGCCGCTGAGCTTTGCTCTCTCAATATTGTCGCTGAACGGGAAGAAAGCATCCGAGCCGAGCGAAACTCCGTTGACAGTGTCGAGATATTCACGTACCTCCGATTCTGTAAGCGGTTCGGGACGGGTGGTAAAATATTTCTGCCAGTTACCCTCGGCACAAACATCTTCCTCGCATTTATTGATATATCTGTCAATTACGTTGTCACGCTCGGGTCTGCCGAGAGTGGGGAGAAGGGGAAGATTAAGAACCCTGTCGCTCTGGCGAAGGAACCATGTGTCCGCCTTTCCGCCGGCAAGACGGGTGCAGTGAATTCTCGACTGCTGACCTGCGCCGACGCCGATAGCCTGTCCGTCATAGGCAAAGCACACGGAATTGGACTGCGTATATTTGAGCGTTATAAGTGAAATAATCAGGTCACGAATTGCATCGTCGGGGATATTCTTATTTTTGGTGACAACATTGGAAAGAAGCTCCCTGTTGATTTCAAAATTATTTCTTCCCTGCTCAAAGGTGATGCCGAACACCTGCTTGCGCTCAATCGGCTCGGGTGTGTAGTCGGGGTCGATTTTGACGATGTTGTAGCTGCCCTTGCGCTTCGATTTGAGGATTTCAAGAGCTTCGGGCTCATAGCCGGGGGCAATTATTCCGTCGGAAACCTCACGCTTGATGAGCTTGGCCGTTGTGACGTCGCAAACATCGGAGAGAGCAACCCAATCTCCGAACGAGCACATACGGTCGGTTCCTCTTGCACGGGCATAGGCACAGGCGAGAGGGGAGCTGTCAAGGTCTTCGATATCGTCAACGAAGCAAGCCTTTTTGAGCTTTTCCGGAAGCTTTATTCCGACGGCCGCAGAGGTTGGGCTGACGTGCTTAAATGATGCAACGGCGGGAAGGCCGAGAGCCTCCTTCAATTCCTTAACAAGCTGCCATGAGTTGAATGCGTCAAGGAAATTGATATATCCGGGCTTGCCGCAAAGGATTTCGATGGGAAGGTCGCTTGCGTTATTCATAAATATTCTTGAAGGCTTCTGATTGGGGTTACAGCCGTATTTGAGCTCGAATTCTTTCATATATTTCCGTTCCTTTCTTGGTTGTTTTCAGCAATTCTTGTTTATAAGCTTTTCCTCATAGCTGCCGTCTGTGAGGTCGGTGTATCTTACATAAAGGGAAATCTTGTTGTTCTCGTCAAGATAATTCCAGATTTCATCGGCAAATTCGTCAATATTGTCGGGGATAGCTACTCTCTCGGGCTCACCCTGAAATGTCGGGATCGGGTTGCCGTCCGTCACATATGTATGGATAAAGTGACCGAGCCCTGCCTTTGACGGATACGAGAAGGTGTATCTTGCACAGTCGCTTCCGTTTTCATCAAGGCTTTTAAGTATGCTCATTTCATACTTAAAATCATTTTCGCCGAAGGTCAGTATTCCGCTGATTCGGGGAGTGAAGTTCGGCGCATCCGGCTCAAACTCACGGCTTTCAAGGCTTTCGGAAAAGCTCTTGCCCGTTACAATTCCGTCGTAAACCGTGTCTGTCTGGTCGCCGTTGGTGACTATGAGCTTATTCTCAAATTTTCTGATTGCCGCATAGATTATCAGGGAGGGATCCTCTACCTTTGAAGCGTCGAAAGGCTCGGTAAAGACCTCACCGTTTTTTACCGTGAACACACGGTTGCGGCTGTTTGCGCTTCTGCCCATGATGAAGTATGCCGTTGCGGCTTTTTTGCCGTCAGAGCTTTTGCCGATAACGATTCCGCGTCCTACATAGGGATTGCCGTCTATACGGTCTTTCATTGATTTGATTTCATATATGTTCATTTCAAGCTTTCCTTTCTTTAACGATCTCAGCGGATACAAGCTCGGCTGCCTGAGGAAGAAGCTTCCATTCCGCCTGCTCCATTACTCTTTTTTGAAGAATTTCGGGAGTGTCGCCGTCCTCAATATTGACGGCCTTTTGAAGAATTATTTTTCCACCGTCGGGTATCTCATTTACATAATGCACGGTTGCGCCCGTGACCTTTACTCCGTAGTCGAGCGCCGCCTGATGCACTTTTAATCCGTAGAAGCCCTCGCCGCAGAAGGAGGGAATAAGCGACGGGTGGACATTGATTATTCGCTCGGGATATTCAGAAACAAAATCTGCACCGAGTATGCTCATAAAGCCTGCAAGAACGATCATGTCGATCTCGTTTTCACGGAGCAATTCCAAAATACGGTTTTCAAAATCCGCCTGATTTTTGCACTCTTTTTTTATCACAACAGCAGTTTTAATTCCTGCGTTTTGCGCTCTCGTAAGGGCGTAAGCCGAGCTGTTGTTTGAAACGACAAGTGCAAGCTCACCGCTATTTATTATTCCGCTCTGCTGAGCATCAATGAGTGCCTGAAGATTTGTTCCGCCGCCCGAAACAAGAACGGCTATTTTAGCCTTGTTTTTCATCTGTATGTACTCCTTTTAGTAAAGGTAAAACAATTGCGCCAAACGTGTTTCCTGCAACAACAAGGGCTGTAAAGAGGATTATTTTTACGCTGAAAATTCCCGAAGCGCCTAAATAAAACATATCGGCAATCGAATGTTCAAAGCCGCAGAGGATAAACACGGGCACACAAAAGAGAATGCCCAGAACGGAGTTTTTCTCCTTATAAATGCTGACTGCAAGATACATCAGTATTCCGCAGAAAAAGCCGCGGATAAACGTGTATAACGGGAACTGTGCAAGCTTTGCCGAGCACATTTCCGCCGCCTTTTCGCCAATATTCGGCAGAACCGTCCGCAGCAGCATTCCGAGAAAAAACGTTGCGGCAAGATTGCCGAAAAGTCCGACGTCGAGGTTAAGAAAATCCTGTTTCGTATGCTGTTCGACTATGTAGCCGATTTTCCCTGTGAAAAGGTAGTAGCTTTTATAGCAGATGCAGAGCAGAGCGACCGAAAAGAGCACAGCTCCGACCGTTTTGTTTTCACACGAGAGAAAAACCGTGCCGCCGATTGTTATGAGAATTCCCGCACACAGGCTTTCACGAAAAGTTTTCAGCATATCGTAATTTTATCCTCTGAATTTTCGATTTTTCCGATTACATAGGCGTCCTCGCCGTTTGCCTTGAGAATTTCAACAGCCTTTTCGGCATCCTCTCGAGCAACAACAATGCTCATGCCGACGCCCATGTTGAATGTATTGAACATATCTCTTTCGGAAATGTTTCCCTCTTTTGCAATGAGGTCAAAAATCGGGAGAACCCTTACGGCATTACGCTCAATTACCGCACCGAGGCCGTCAGGAATGCTTCTCGGAATATTCTCGTAAAATCCGCCGCCCGTGATATGGGAAATTCCTTTTACCTTAACCTGCTCAAGAAGTGCAAGCACGGGTTTGACATAAATCTTAGTGGGGGCGAGAAGAGTTTCTCCGATTGATTTTCCGCCAAGTTCCTCACGGGGAGATTTGATATCGCTGTTTTCAACATCGAAAACCTTTCTGACAAGTGAAAAGCCGTTGGAGTGAACTCCGCTTGACGGGAGCGCTATAACCACATCTCCTGCTTTCATCGTTGAGGGGTCAAGTATCTTTGACTTATCGACAACGCCGACAGAGAAGCCTGCGAGGTCATATTCGTCAACGGGATAGAAGCCCGGCATCTCCGCCGTTTCTCCGCCGATAAGAGCCGCACCGCTCTGAACGCAGCCCTCGGCGACGCCGGAAACGATAGAAGCGATTCTTTCGGGAATGTTTTTGCCGCATGCGATATAATCAAGGAAGAAAAGCGGCTTTGCTCCGCAGCAAATAATATCATTTACGCACATTGCAACGCAGTCAATGCCGACCGTGTCATGCTTGTCCATGAGAAAAGCCAGCTTCAGCTTTGTGCCGACGCCGTCAGTGCCGCTGACAAGCACCGGTTTCTCGATTCCCGTTGTGTCAAGCTCAAACAGGCCGCCGAAGCCGCCGACATCGGAGCACACGCCGGATGTCATTGTTCTTGCAATGTGTGATTTCATCAGTTCGACAGCCTTGTAGCCTGCCGTTATATCTACGCCTGCTGCGGCGTAGCTTTCGGAACGTGATTGTGTGTTCATCACTTTTTCTCCTTTTGTCTTTCGGAAATTTTACATTCAAACTTGCTCTTGTGCGTCTCGGTCGGCACTTCGGTCGGATAATCGCCGTCGAAGCAGGCTGTGCAATAGCCCTTGCCGAGGTCGCCGCAGGCAATTTTTTTAACATTGTCAACGCTCAGATAACCGAGGGAATCAACGCCGATAATCTCTGCAATTTCGTCAACCGTATGGTGGCAGGCAATGAGGTTATCACGGGAGTCGATGTCCGTGCCGTAATAGCAGGGGTTAAGGAACGGCGGAGCGGAAACACGCATATGAATTTCCTTTGCGCCGGCATTTCTAAGCAGCTTAACTATTCTTGCGCAGGTCGTTCCTCTGACAATCGAATCGTCAATCATGACAACTCTTTTACCCTTGATAACATTTGTGATCGGGTTGAGCTTGATGCGAACCTGATTTGTGCGGCTCTTTTGACCCGGAGAAATGAATGTTCTGCCGATATACTTGTTCTTGATAAATCCTATTTCATAGGGAATACCGGACTGCTTTGCGAAGCCGAGAGCGGCATCAAGTCCGGAATCGGGAACGCCGATAACAACATCCGCCTGAACAGGGTGCTCAAGAGCCAAAAATGCGCCTGCACGGATTCTCGCTTCATGCACGCTTGCTCCGTCGATCACCGAATCGGGGCGTGCAAAATAAATATATTCAAAGACGCAGGTGTGCGGCTTCTCTTTGTTGCAATGGTCCTTAATGCTTCGAACCGATTTGCCGTCAAAAACGACGATTTCGCCCGGCTCAACATCTCTGACAAATTCCGCTCCTACTGCGTCAAGCGCACAGCTTTCCGAAGCGACAACGTAGCCGCCGTTCTCGGGAAGCCTGCCGATACAAAGCGGACGGAAGCCCATTTCATCACGAACGGCAATCATCTTGGTAGGCGACATTACAACAAGGGAATAAGCTCCCTTGATACGGTTAACGGCACGGTTGACAGCCTCCTCGATCGAGGGAGCGGTGAGTCTTTCCTCGGTTATGATGTATGAAATAACCTCGGTGTCCGATGTCGTGTGGAAAATCGAGCCTTTAAGCTCAAGCGCACTGCGAAGCTCATAGGAATTGGTGAGATTGCCGTTATGAGCGAGGGCAATATGGCCGTTAATGTGATTGACGACTATCGGCTGAGCATTGTCCCTTGCCGAGCCGCCCGTTGTACCGTAACGGACATGACCTATTGCAATGTTGCCCTGACCGAACTGGTTGAGATGTTCGGTGGTGAAAACATCATTGACAAGGCCTGTGTCCTTATATGTGGTAAAAAGTCCGTCGTCGTTTACAACGATTCCGCAGGATTCCTGTCCTCTGTGTTGCAGGGCGTAAAGACCGTAATAAACGGTACTTGCGATATCATAAGATTCATTGGCGTAAACGCCGAAAACTCCGCATTCTTCATGTATATTAGACATAAAAAGCTCCGTTTCTTATTTGAAAACTCTCTTCATCATTTCTGCATAGGCATCTTCAACTCCGCCAAGGTCACGGCGGAAACGATCCTTGTCAAGCTTCTCGTTTGTTCTGCTGTCCCAGAAGCGGCAGGTGTCGGGGGAAATCTCGTCGGCGAGAACTATTGTGCCGTCCGAGAGTTTACCGAACTCAAGCTTAAAGTCAACAAGAGTCACGTTAAGGCTCTTGAAATACTCCTTGAGAACAGAATTGACCTTGAATGCCATTGATTTGATATTCTCAATCTCCTCCTTGGTTGCAAGTCCGAGAGCGAGAGCATGATATGAATTGAGAAGGGGATCGTGAAGATCATCATTCTTGTATGAAAACTCGATTGTCGGCTCGGCAAAAACAATGCCCTCTTCAACGCCGTAACGCTTTGCAAACGAACCGGCGGAAATGTTTCTGATAATAACCTCGAGAGGAACGATCGAAACCTTGCGTACAATCGTTTCACGGTCGGAAATTTCTTCGACATAGTGAGTCGGAACGCCCTGCTTTTCAAGAAGCTGCATGAGATAGTTGGACATTTTGTTGTTTACAACGCCTTTGCCGGCAATTGTGCCTTTTTTGAGTCCGTCAAATGCCGTTGCATCGTCCTTGTAGGAAACGATAACGTACTCGGGATCCTCGGTTGCAAAAACCTTCTTTGCCTTGCCCTCGTAGAGCTGTTCACATTTTTTCATGATTTGAAATCCTCCTTGGTTTTATATTTTATAAATTTGATGCAATGTTTTTATCCTTTTTCAAAACGGCAGCCGAGTCCGACGCACGCTTTTCGGAAAGTTTTTCGGAAAGCTCCGGCTCACAAAGAGCCAAAATCTGAACAGAAAGTAAAGCGGCATTGACTGCTCCGTTAATCGCAACTGTTGCAACCGGTATGCCGGAAGGCATTTGTACAGTGGATAACAAGGCGTCAATACCGTCGAGTGTATTTGATTTACAGGGTATTCCGATGACAGGCAGAACGGTCTGGGCGGCAATTGCCCCTGCCAGGTGAGCAGCCATTCCCGCGGCCGCAATGAGGACACCGAAGCCGTTTGATTGAGCGTTTTGAGCAAATTTCGCAGCCTCTCCGGGTGTTCTGTGCGCAGAGAATATGTGCACCTCATAGGGAACGTTAAATGCTTTGAGCGTGTCGATTGCTTTCTGAACAATCGGCAGATCGCTGTCGCTGCCCATGATAATTCCAACTTTTTTCATGAAAATCCTCCTTTTAAAAAAGGGCACAATTAAGGCAGGATAAACCTTAATTGTGCCCAGACGGTCGGCATATTTTTTCTCTTGCTCCCATGCAGTGTTCTGCTAATCCGTCAGTTACAAGAGATTAACCAAAGTATAACATAATTAAACTTTGCTGTCAACTGTTCGGACATACGAATCATACAAAAAAACAAACAACAATATGTGAAAAGTGATGAAAATTATGATTGACATTATTTTATAAATATAAGCTTAAAATTTAAGATTTTGAAGTGTTGACATGCAAAATTATTTATTATATTATAATGGCAAAAGCAATGAAATGCTCAGAAACAGCTTTATAATACATCGGGTGAAGTTTATCATGCAGGAGTTTTTTCAAACACATTCTTATTTATCGCAGTTTTTCGGCTTTTTGGCAATTGCGGTCGGAATATTGATGTATCAATTCAAAAAGCATAAAACAATAATGATTTTGATGACGCTCAATGCGGCGCTTTGGTGCCTTCATTACGGCAGCTTATGGCTTTTTACGCCCGTTGCGATGAATTTTATAAATCTGGCAAGGAGCTATGTTTGCAGCTTTGACAATAAATTTGCACGCTCAAAAGCAGTCCCTGTCGTTTTTATCGTTCTTTCGCTTGCTCTTACCGTATTCACCTGGCAGGGTGCATGGGATATTTTGATTCTTGTGTCTTCTGTTTTCGCAACCGTCGGAGGCTGGCAGAAAAATCCGCAGATTCTCAGAGTTTCAAATGTCCTCGTTTGCCTCTGCTGGCTGCCGTATAATTTTGTCAATAATTCATGGGCGGGAATTGTAAACAACCTTTTGACCCTGGTTTCATTGATTGTTGCATTGATAAGGTACAGAGCAAAGCAAAAACAGTTAAATTGAGAACGTCATGTTTTATTATTCGTGCCTGACGAAAATTGACAATGTCGTAGTGAGCAATTCCGTTCGGCGGCGCTTATGCGGCTCGATGCATCAATTAAAAATGATAATATAATTTCGCTTTCAAATTCAATAAAACAAAACAACGGAGGAACAGTTTGATTCTTCCGTTGTTTTTCTATGTTATTTGCCGTTTTCAAGTTCTAAGGAGCTGTAAGCAACAGCGAGAGCGCCGTAAACGGGCAGCAGGAATAATTCATCGAAGAAAATAATATCCAATGCCATCCACGGAAGCACGATTCCGACTCCCATAAGAAGTATGTATAAAAAATGAGGTTTTTTATCTGAAATATTTGAAATCAAATTTTTTATCGTAATCACAAACCATGCAATCAAAAACGGAAATCCGATTATGCCGAATTGAAACACGCCCTGAATTATCGTATTGTGAGAGGCTCTTTTGCCGATGATAACACTCGAAAAGCCTTCCCCGATAACCATCGGTGCCGCCTCGCTGTATGACGGAAAATGAGAAGCAGGTCGGCTGCTTTTATATAGCCGTAAGGATTTTCCTTTTCACCGAGCAAGGTTACGTTTTCTGAAAGCTTCAACTCATCAATAAGTGCTTTTGCCTGTTCAAACTCCGTGCCGTCACCGATAATATAATATTTAAGAAGATCTTTTTTTCAAGCTTTGAAACGGCACGAATTGCCCTTAGAACACCATTTTCCTTGCCGAATCTTGCCACGGTAACAATGTTCAGCTTATCGCTCGGGAAAAGATGTTTTTCGAGAATTGATCTGTTCATCATAACCGTTGAACAGCCGATGACATTTTCGGTGAGTAACGACGAGTAATCAATTTTTTCGGGAACGGTGTATTCCTGCCTAAAGCCTTCGCAAAACAGGGAATAGGATGTATAAAGGAAAAGCGAACCCGTTTTTGCGGCTTTTTTAAGCTGGATTTCGAGTTTTTCCGGATGCCACATATCGTCGCTGTCGAGTGTGGCGATCCATTCGCCGTTTGCAAGCTTAATGCCCGTGTTTCTCGTTTTTGCCGTACCCATGTTGTGAGAATTTCGGTGGAGTATTATTCGACTGTCCTTCTCTGCGTACGACCGGGCGATTTCTGCGGTTCTGTCTGTTGAGCCGTCGTCAATAACGAAAAGCTCCCAGTTCTTATATGTTTGAGCGATTACGGATTCTATCGCTTCTTTTATGTATTTTTCAGCATTGTATGAGGGCATAATGACGGAGACCAAAGGCTTAGCTTCTTGTGTGTATGCCAATTCCTTCATCCTTCTTTCTTACGGCTTTAATGCTTGCCGAGTAACTTCTTGCTTTTTTCAAATTCCCTGTAACCGTTGCCGAGCATATGAATATCACTTCCGAGATATTTAACATAGCCGTCGGATATCCATGAAAGATATTTTTTTCATAACTTATTACGCCTCCTTCCTTCAATGACCAATAACTGTATCTGCCCGAAACATTTATGTTCGGGATCTGACCGAGAACCGTCAAGCCGGGTATACTTTCAAGATCCTCCGAAAGGTAAACAGTGGTATCCGATACCGCTCGGATAACAATAATAATAAATGCAATGATTATTCCGACAATAAAACCGATCGCTGTATCGAAAACAGTCCTCGGTGAGGATTTTTCGGTCGCAACCTCAGGCCGGTCAACAACCTCGACTCCGCCGGCTTTTGTGATTCTGACAATCTCCTGCGGAGCAATTGAGATGAATGATTTAGCAACCTTGCATGAAAATTAAGGATCGGGACTTGTGACCGAAAGCTCAAGAAGCTGAGTGTCGGAAATAATGGAAACATCGACCATTTCGGAAAGCTCTTTTCTTGATAGCTTGTTCTTGTAGTTCAAATCCTGCAAAACCGAATCGAGAACCGCATTACTCTGGAATATTTTTGAATATGTAGAAGCAAGGCTCTCGGCAGCCTGAAGGTCGTTATTATTGATTACTCCCGAGGTTGATACCCCGTTTGAACTGTTATATACATAGAAAGTTGCGGTTGATTTATATGTCGGTGTAACAAGAAAAGAAACGGCAAAAAATACAGCCAATGCAATCGCGGCACCGCTGAGAAGGAGCCAATGAAATTTTTTTAATATCAGACTGAATATGCTCCATGCCGATATTTCTTTTCCGGTTCCGTTTTTGTGTTGAAAAATGGAATCATTCATAATTTTATGCCTTACCTCCGTTATTTAAAATGTAATAGGGTTGTGCTTTTTAATCATTTTAATCCAACTGAATTTCTGGAATGGAAATAAACATATTAATCCATTGTTTTTTATTTAAACTTTAATAACACAATGTTCTTATAAAAGCAATACTTTTGTAAAATGTGATAGCGAATTAGTAAGAAATAACAAAAACAAAAATTATGTTTTTGATGTTATTGTCATAACGCATATATTTCTGTATTTTATTTTGTGACATTCGTGCAGATAAAATTATTAACCTGACAACTATTAAATCTTGTATAGCTAATGTTAGCAAAACGAAAAAAAGAGTTTTAATTCATTATATTTAGGTTGATTTTTTGCATCAAGCAGTGGGAAGCTTATTATGAAAACTGCATATATTAACCGTGCGACAAATGTTTTTTTAAGATTTTAAAAGATTATTTAAACAAAGGCTTGACTTTTATAAAATTTGTGGTAAAATAACTCAAGTATCCGGGTGTAGCGCAGGTGGTAGCGCGCTTGAATGGGGTTCAAGAGGCCGTGAGTTCGAGTCTCGCCACTCGGACCATATCGACAATCTTCTTTTGAGGGTTGTCGATTTTTTTATTTTCCGCTCTTTATCCGTTCTTTTATTATTGTATATTATTTTAATTATCGGTAAAAATAGGGTAGAGGTGAAGAAAAATGATTGAACAGGATACAATACGGCTTCTCAGAGAGTGCGACGCCGGAGTTAAAATGGGGATTGCTGCGATAGACGAGGTGCTTTCCGATGTTGAAAATGAGCGGTTTAAAGCAAAGCTCATAGATTTGAAGGACGACCATCAGCAGCTCAACGGCGATATCCAAAAGCTGCTCGGCAAGTATCACGATGACGGCAAAAACCCCAATCCTTTTATTAAGGGAATGTCACAGCTTAAAACAAATTTTAGAATGGCTGCCGAAAAATCCGATGAAACAATTGCCGATTTGATGACCGACGGCTGCAATATGGGAGTAAAATCCCTCTGCCGATATCTAAATCAGTATAAAGCCGCCGATGATGCGTCAAAGGAACTGACAAAAAGACTGATTAAAATCGAAAGCGATTTCACGGCTGAAATCAGACAGTATTTATAAAGCTTTAGCCTGCTTTTTTGCAGGCTATATTTTTTGCTAAAAATCTTACAATATCCCAATATTGTATATACAACTGTATAGTAAAATGTCTTGATATATGTATAATAGTGTGTTATAATTTTAACAAATTCATAAAGGAAGTGATAAAATGGCAAGTCAGCGTTCGGGTGATAAAACAAAACTGATGCTTGCAGAATCGTTAAGAAATCTGATGCGGAAAAAACCTCTTGATAAAATCAAAATCCATGAGATAGTTGATGCCTGCGGGGTAAACAGACAGACATTTTATTATCATTTTCAGGATATTTATGCTCTTGTCGAGTGGATGTACCAGCATGACGCGGTTGAGCTTATCGAGAGAAACAACAAAGCGTTTCTTCAGGGTGAGGTTGGTACAAGAGATGACTGGGAAGAGGTAATCAAGGCTCTTTTCAATTATATTGAGGAGCATAGAAATGAAATTCTCAGCGTTATAAACTCAAGAGCCATGGTTTATTTTTCAAACTTCGTTTACGAGGGGTTAAGGACAAGTATAAAACGTGTTATTGACCTCCAGTCGAAAGATCTTAATATTGACGAGTACTATAAAAACTTTATTTCAAATTTCTATGCGATAGCTTTCGGCGGAATGGTACAGAGCTGGCTCGAAACTAACGGCGCGGCACGGATGTCGAGTCAGGAGCTTATACACTTGCTCAACATAACCGTTTCGGGAAATATCGAAGCGGCTCTTGGCCGTGCGGCTAACGAAAAAAAGTGAATTTCTATTGACAAAAATCTCCCGTGATGATAGAATAATAGCAATATCGAAAGGCAAAGACGGAGAGTATTCGGATTGTTCGGCTTTCAGAGAGGCGTCGGCAGGTGAGAGACGTCGGCCGTTATTCGGATTGTAGCTCCCGAGCCGGAGGGAAGAAAGCTTTTGCCGTAGAACCCTCCCGTTATTCTGCGTTAAGGTTTTGAGTGGTATTCTTTGAATACAAATTGAGTGGTACCGCGGGTTTTATCTCGTCTCAAGGTTTTCCTTGAGGCGAGTTTTTATTTATACTGTAATTTAACTGCATTGACATAAGGAGGATATTTCAATGGCAAAAGATCTTGCTAAACAGTATGATCCGAAAGACGTTGAGGACAGAATTTATAAATTCTGGCTCGACGGAAAGTACTTTCACGCAAAGTGCGACCCGGATAAGAAGCCGTATACTATAGTTATACCGCCGCCGAACATCACCGGTCAGCTTCACATGGGTCATGCGCTGGACAACACACTTCAGGATATTCTTATCCGTTACAGAAGAATGCAGGGCTATGACGCTTTGTGGCTTCCCGGAACGGATCATGCTTCTATCGCAACCGAGGCTAAAATCGTTGAAGCTATGCGTAAAGAGGGTATCACAAAGGAAGATATCGGACGTGAGGGTTTTCTCAAAAGAGCCTGGGAGTGGAAAGAAAAGTTCGGTGGCAGAATTATCGAACAGCTCAAGAAAATGGGCTCCTCCTGCGACTGGGACAGAGAGCGATTCACAATGGACGAGGGCTGCAGCAAGGCTGTTAAAGAGGTTTTCGTCAATCTTTACAATAAGGGACTTATCTATCGCGGCGAGCGTATAGTCAACTGGTGCCCGCATTGCCTCACCTCAATTTCGGACGCCGAGGTTGAATATGAGGATCAGGCAGGTCACTTCTGGCATCTTCGCTATCCGTTCAAGGACGGAAGCGGCTATCTTGAGCTTGCAACGACAAGACCCGAGACAATGCTCGGCGATACTGCAGTTGCAGTTAACCCGAATGATGAAAGATACAAGGATATTGTCGGCAAAACGCTTATTCTTCCGATCGTTCACAGAGAGATCCCGGTAATTGCCGATGACTATGTTGAAATGGACTTCGGAACAGGCTGCGTTAAGATCACACCTGCCCATGACCCGAACGACTTTGAGGTTGGTCTCAGACACAACCTTGAGGTTATTGATACATTTACAGACGATGCACACATCAAGCCCGAATGGGGCAAGTATGCCGGAATGGACAGAATGGAAGCTCGTAAGGCGATCGTTGAGGACCTTGAAAAAGAGGGTGCTATCGTTAAGATTGAGGACTATTCGCATAACGTCGGCGTTTGCTACCGTTGCCACAGCTCAATTGAGCCCAAGGTTTCAAAGCAGTGGTTCGTTAAGATGGAGCCGCTCGCAAAGCCGGCTATTGACTGCGTAAAGAACGGCGAAGTTAAGTTCGTTCCCGAGCGTTTCGATAAGACATATTATCACTGGATGGAGAACATCAAGGACTGGTGTATTTCCCGTCAGCTTTGGTGGGGTCACAGGATTCCGGCATGGTACTGCGACGAGTGCGGCGAGGTTGTTGTTTCAAAGGAGACACCGACAGTTTGCCCGAAATGCGGCTGCAATCATCTCACTCAGGATCCGGATACGCTTGATACATGGTTCTCGTCCGCACTTTGGCCGTTCTCAACTCTCGGCTGGCCGGACAAAACACCTGAGCTTGCTCATTATTTCCCGACAAGCACGCTTGTTACGGGCTATGATATCATCTTCTTCTGGGTTGCAAGAATGATTTTCTCGTCTGTTGAGAATATGCATGAAAGACCGTTTGACACGGTATTCATTCACGGTATTGTCCGTGACGCGCAGGGCAGAAAGATGTCAAAGTCTCTCGGCAACGGAATTGATCCGCTTATTGTTATTGACGAGTACGGCGCAGACGCACTCAGATTTACTCTTGCAACGGGCAACAGCCCCGGAAACGACATGCGTTTCTCCGATGAAAAGGTCGGCGCAAGCCGTAATTTTGCAAATAAGCTTTGGAATGCGGCGAGATTTATTCTTATGAATCTCGGCGAGGATGAAAAAGCTCCGCATATTCCCGACGAACTTGCACTTGAGGACAAGTGGATCCTCAGTCTTTTCAATAAGCTTACAAAGGAAGTTACGGATAACCTTGACAAGTTTGAGCTTGGTATCGCAGTTCAGAAGCTTTACGATTTCATTTGGGACGTATTCTGTGACTGGTATATAGAGATTTCAAAGATAAGACTTAATTCCGGCGATGAAAAAGCGGCTCAGACAGCAAGAGATATGCTCGTTTACATCATGTCAAACACGCTCAAGCTCCTTCACCCGTTTATGCCGTTCATCACGGAGGAAATATGGCAGACCTTGCCTCACGAGGGCGAGTCCATAATGATTTCGGAGTGGCCTGTTTATAAGGATGAATACGATTTCAGCGTTGAAGAGCAGGAAATGGACAGAATTATGGAAGCAGTTCGTGCTATCCGTAACCGCAGAGCTGAAATGAATGTTCCGCCGTCAAAGAAGGCAAAGTATTATATAGCTACGGCTCATAAGGATACCTTTGAGAAAGCCGGTATCTTCATGCAGAGACTTGCTTCATGCTCCGAAGCCGAGATAGGCGACAGCTTTGAGATTGATGACGCCGTTTGTATCGTTACGACCGACGCTAAGATTTATATCCCTCTCGGTGAGCTTGTTGATTTTGAAAAGGAAATTGCAAGACTCAATAAGGAGAAGGAGAAGGTTCTCAAGGATCTTGAATTTATTGACAAGAAGCTCAATAACGAAAACTTCGTTGCAAAAGCTCCGAAGGCTGTTGTTGACGGTCAGCGTGAAGCCGCACAGAAGCTTCGTGACAAGATTGCCATGATCGACGAGAGCATCGAGAAATTCCAAAAGTAAAAATTAAAATCAACCTCCTCATTTTTATTTTGGGGAGGTAATGATTTAGCCGGCTATTCTTTTTCGCATTCGTAGTTATTAGAAGCTTTCTCAACGCCTCTGTAAACGAGGCAAGATTATAATAAAAGAGTGATACAATGAATTATAACGAAGCATTGAATTTCATACATTCGAGGGATAAATTCGGCAGCCGTCCGGGCATGGAACGTATTGAGGCACTATGCAATGCCTTTGATAATCCGCAGGATAAGCTGAAATATGTTCATGTTGCGGGAACGAACGGTAAAGGTTCAACCTGTCATATGATTGCTTCCGTTCTTTCGGAAAGCGGATATAAGGTCGGACTCTTTACCTCTCCGTTTGTTGTCGATTTTCGTGAGAGAATTCAAATCAACGGTGAGATGATTTCACGGGAGGATTTGGCGGAAATTATTTCAGAGGTCAAGCCTGTTGTCGAAAAGCTCTCAAAGCAGGGGATTGAACCGACCGAGTTTGAGATTATTACAATCACAGCGTTTCTTTATTTTCTCAGGCAGAATTGTGATATTGTCGTGCTTGAGGTCGGTCTCGGCGGACTGCTTGACTCAACGAATATCATAAAGAAATCCGAGGTCAGCGTTATAACCTCTATTTCTCTCGACCATACAAATATTCTCGGAGACACACTACTGAAAATTGCCGAGCACAAATGCGGAATTTTCAAGGAGGGCGGTAATGTTGTCGGTTATCCTCAGCCTGATTTTGCCGTTGAACGGTTTATTAAGGATAAGGCAAAGGAGAAGAATTGCAAATATTTTCCGCATGAATTGAGCAAAATCCGCCTTGTTCGTGAGGAAATTGACAGTTCGACGATAATCTACGCCGGCTGTACATTCAAAATTCCGCTGACGGGCAAGCATCAGCTTTATAATTTTGCGACCGCCGTTGCGGCAATCAATGTTCTCAAGCAGAACGGATGGAATGTTACATATAAGAGCTTGATTGACGGAATTTCAAAGGTGAAAGTTCCTGCAAGGACGGAGATTATTTCACATTCACCGCTTACAATAATTGACGGCGGACACAATGCCGAGGGAGTGGATGCTCTTTGCAATACGCTTGTAAAATTCTGCGCAAACAGGAAAATCATCGCTGTTTTCGGAATGATGAAGGACAAGGATTACAGGTATGCCGTCAAAAAGCTTGCTCCTCTTTGTGAGAGAATTTATACGACAGAAGCTTCAAATCCGAGAACGCTTGACGCAAAATCGCTTGCCAAAGAGGTAAAGCAATACTGCAAAAAAGTCCGCCCGGAGCCGAATCCTGAAAAGGCTTTTTACAAAGCCTTGAAAAAGGCGAAAGACGATGATGTAGTTTTGGTATGCGGTTCTCTTTATCTCGCTTCCGATGTTAAAAAATTCATTAAATGACATCACATTACAAAAAGAAATTATTTTTTTAACCAGTCTTCAACAAAATATTTCCGGACAATCCTTTATCCTATTGGGTAAGGGATTGTTTTTTTGATGCAAATTCTATGATTACATAAAAAAGCTTTTCAAGTCTCGCATACTGTGGAAGGGATAAAGAAAGAGAAAAAGTAAAATTCCTGAAACTATAATAAATTGATGAAAATTTAACATAAGCAATAAACAAAGGGGGTATTCTTATGCCTGTAAAAATTATAGCGACAGAGCAGAGGGTGACGGCTTTTCTCGAAGGTGAAATCGATCATCACACCGCCTCAACGCTGAGGATGGAAATTGACGATGCGATACAGACCTATAAGCCGAAGGTCCTGAAGCTTGATTACGGTGACGTGACGTTTATGGATTCATCGGGAGTGGGGCTTGTCATGGGGCGTGTCAGAACAATGTCGCCGTTCGGGGGAAGGATAATAGTATCAAATCTTTCGCCGCAGACCTATAAGGTTATGCAGCTTGCAGGGCTTGAGAAAATTGCAAAAATCAGCAAAAGGGAGGATGTTAGTGATGAAAGCAAAAAATGATTTCAGAATGACGATTGATTCGAGGTCGGTTAACGAGGCTTTTTCCCGTTCAACCGTTGCGGCATTTGCCGCTCAGCTTGACCCGACGGTTGATGAGATAACCGACATTAAAACAGCGGTGAGCGAGGCTGTTACAAACTGTATAGTCCACGCTTACCCCGACAGAGTGGGAAAAATATACATATATGCCGCTGTGTTTGAGGATAACTCCGTTAAAATTTCAGTAAGGGACAGGGGAGTGGGAATTCCCAATGTTAAAAAGGCTATGGAGCCGCTTTTCACGACCCTCGGCGGCGAACGTGCAGGCCTCGGCTTTGCCGTTATGGAAAGCTTCATGGATAAGATCAAGGTCAGATCAAAGGAGGGCAGAGGTACAACGGTAACAATGCTCAAAAAAATCAGCGGGCGTGAGGAAAGATGATCCTTTCTAAAACCAACAGAGACGGGATGATCGAAAAAAACATGGGCTTGGTTCACTCATGTGCGCATAAATTCAGCGGAAAGGGTGTTGAATATGATGACCTCTTTCAGGCTGGCTGTATCGGTCTTATCAAGGCGGTTGATAATTTTAAAGAGGAGCTTGGATTTTCATTCTCGACTTATGCCGTGCCCGTCATTCTCGGCGAAATTAAACGACTTTTCCGTGACGGCGGAACGGTAAGCGTAAGCCGTTCGATTAAGGAAAAAGGGAGAAAAATTTCATATGAACGGGATAAATTCATAAAAAAATACGACCGTGAGCCGACGGTCGGTGAGCTGAGCGAAATTCTCGGATATAATGAATTTGAAACGGCGCAGGCAATAGCCGCATCATTGCCGGTTATCAGCTTGACGGTTAACGATGATGAATCAGATTCCCAGCTTGATATTCCCGTACCCAACCATGAGGAAAGCGTTTCAATGAATCTTGCGGTGCGTCAGGTCATGGAAAGGCTCGAGGAAAAAGACCGTGAGCTGATTAAGCAAAGGTACTTTGCGGGAAAGACCCAAACCCAGACGGCGCAGTTGCTCGGAATGACGCAGGTGCAGGTCAGCCGCAGAGAAAAGCAGATACTAAGGCAAATGAGACAAAAACTGATATAAAGAATAGGTTGCCGTATTTAGCGCAGACCAAAGAGTAAAAATATAGTTAAAATATTATTTTTGCTCTTTTAATTGTTTTCTGCATCTAAATATGACAACCATGTTTTTTCTGTATTTTATTAAAGCTCCTCAACGGAAATAACTCCGTCCGAGGTTGATACGATAGTCATTATTTTATCGTGCGAAAGCTTCTTCGGCAATTGAAGCTGGAATATTGCGCATGAATTCTGACCCGATTTTGTAATCTCAAGGTCGAGAATGATAACGCGGTAGGTTTTTAGCGTTCTTATAACATTATCAAGATTATCCGTTCCCGAATATTCAACAAAAATGTTGATATTTCGCGCATTGTCGAGAACCCAGTATTCAAAACGTGAGAAGAATATCTCGGCAAGAAGGATTACAACAGTTGATAAAACCGCTGCTTCAAAATAGCCAGCGCCGATAGCGAGACCGATTATCGCACATGTCCAAAGACCGGCAGCGGTGGTGAGACCCTTAACCTGACGGCGCTTTGTAACGATTATTGTACCGGCACCGATGAAACCGATACCTGCAACAACACCGGCACCGAGACGAGAAACATCGGTATATAAGTGAAGATAAGAGAACATGAAGTGGCTTATCATCGTTGTCATGCACGCACCCAAACAAATCAAAATATGTGTTCTGAAACCGGCGGTACGGCGTTTATGCTCACGCTCAATTCCGATTGCTCCGCCGCAAAGTATAGCCAAAAACATTTTGATGAAAACCGAAAGGGTGGTTATTTCTCTTAACGGATCTAAAAATTCAAACATAATAAATTGCCTCCCTTTTTATATTTCATCAACAACGGTTACAAAGTCAAACTTTGATATTTTTGACATGACGTTTGAATGTGTTTCTTTTTTCGGAAGTCTTGAGGAGATAACGGCACCGATTGTGACGCCGTTTGATTGTTTTTCACGCTGAATATCAACATCAAAAATTTGAATATTCAGTTCTTTAAAAGTGTTGATTATTTCTCCGAGATTTTCAATCTTTTCAAATTCAACGTAAAGATCCATGTTTCGTGCATTTGAAATAACCCATGAGCTGATTTTTTCTAAAACAACGGTAGTGAGAAGAATAAGCAAGAATCCGAGAATGGCGCACTCATAATAGCCCGAACCGATCGCAAGACCCATACAGGCCGAAGCCCAAAGACCTGCGGCGGTCGTCAAGCCTTTGATTTCCTGACGTCCGGTAACGATAATAGTTCCGGCTCCGAGGAAACCGATACCGCTGACAACTTTTGCGCTATATCTCGAAACGTCAACCTGCTTATCAAGCATTCTGGCAATTTCTTCCCATAAATTTCTCATAATATATGTTTCGTAATGGCTCAAAATCATTGTCAAAGCTGCACCGAGACAAACTATCATGTATGTACGGCTTCCGGCGGCACGGTGTTTATGTCCGCGCTCAAGTCCGATTAGTCCGCCGAAAAAAACGGCAAGAAGAATTTTGATTACCAGCGCCGGCATTGTTACGCCGCGAATGGGATCAAAAAAGGGGATAAGTGAATCCATTTGCTTTACCTCCGTTATGATTTTTGGTTCTCATAATAAATAATATGGGCGGACGTGAATTTTGTTCCACGCCCGCTGGTCGAATATGATGTTAAATTATACTACAAATAATCAGAATAGTCAAGGATTTTTGTCTGAATTATTGCCAAATAAATGTCGGAATTATTGTAAAATAAGGTGCAAGAATACTAATGAGGTGATTTTATGAAAAGTGAAAAAGAAAAAGTTTATTTGCCGATTGACGAGCCGGTTATGAATGACCCCGAAAACTGTGCCGATATACTTCATAAGTACGGAACCTATGAAATACAGCCCACTGCAGCGACGGAAAACAAATATCCGAAGATCGCTCAGGGTCTTCCGAAAAAGAAAAGCAGAAGAAATGATAATTAAAAATATATAATTATGGGGTCGTAAAAATCGACCCCGTATTTTTGATACATTTAACTTATTTTACATAGTACCGGGGCTATTTACATATCGGAGGAAATGTATTATAATTTAATAAAAATATGAATTATCGGAAAGGGGTAGTTCTATGCAAAACTTAGCGGCTTCATCTGCAAATATTCTCGAACAGCTTAACAGTACGCCTATGTATTTGATTTGCGGCGGAATTGTTGCGTTCGTTGCGATTGTTTGCCTCATCTTCCTTGTGCGTGCCTATAAAGCGGGAGTCGCTCTCGGAATGGACACCACAAAAATGAAAAGAGTTATCGTTTCAAGCGCAACATTTTCGGTTTTGCCGAGCGTCGGAATTCTTCTCGGAGTTATTGCTCTTTCGGGCAGTCTCGGAATTCCGTGGCCATGGCTTCGTCTTTCGGTTATCGGCGCCCTGCACTATGAAACACAGGTCGCTCAGGCGGCAGCCGAGCAGGTCGGAATGTCTAAGCTTTCCGCTGCGGAAATGACCCCGAAATCATTTGCCACAATAGCTTTGCTGATGAGCGTTTGCATCATGTGGGGAATGATTCTTTCGATATTCTTTAACAAAAAATATTCTAAAAAGCTCGGCACAGACGGCGGAAGCTCAAAGGCAGGCTTCGGCGACAAGGCTATGACGGCAATGTTCATCGGTCTTGTCAGCGCCTATATCGGCAGTTATCTCGGCTCATTTGTTTCAGGCAATGGTCTTTTCACCTTCACGGGTGACTGGCTTCCGTTGGCTGTTGCGGCTATTTCCGCATTGGTTATGGCTTTGTTTGTGTTCTTGGGCGAGAAGAAAAAACTTGCCTGGGTGGATAATTTTTCAATTGCAGGCAGTATGATTGTCGGAATGGCTTCGGCTGTTGTTATCGGACTGCTGATTAAATAAGGAGGTGCCATGATGGATAAAAATAACAATGCTGTATGGGAAAAATACAGTAAAACAACTCATTTTATCGGAAGATTTGTCAGCGCAATTACCGTTATTATGCTCGTCGGCGCACCGTTTTTAATCGGAAAATATCTCGGTGCTTTTCCCGACATTGGCGCAGTGGGCAAGGCATTCTTCTCCGTCGGACTTGTTTGGACGGTTTCGAGCGTTGCGGAATTTCTCATCTACACCCCTATGCTCGGCTCGGGCGGCGGTTATCTTGCATTTATTACCGGTAATCTTATAAACATGAAAATCCCCTGTGCCGTTACGGCGAGAGACATGGTCGGCGTAAAGAGCGGCACTAAGGAAAATGAAATAATTTCAACTCTTTCGATTGCAACCTCGTCCCTTGTGACGATTCTTGTGCTTGCGGTAGGTGTGCTCGCGCTTACTCCGCTTCAGCCGCTTCTCCAAAGCCCGACGCTTCAGCCTGCGTTTGATAACGTTGTTCCGGCTCTTTTCGGTGCAATGGCTTATAAATATTATCGCAAGAACATGAGCATTGCCGTTGCTCCGCTCGTTGTGATGAGCGTGCTGTTCATGCTTGTTCCTTCGCTTGTAGGCTCGACGAGTTTTATGATTATTCCCGCAGGCGCAATAGCCATAGGAATTTCCTACTTTATTTATAAAAAAAGCAAGGAGGCTTGAAAATGAAGTATTTGCTTATTATACCGGCCGTTATAGTGCTTTTATTGCTGATCGCTTTAATTCGCACGCTTCTCATGCCTAAGAAAAAATCCGATTACAAGGCGAATGAGGACGAGCAGGAATCGCTTCGCCTTGCCGAAAAGCTCTCTGAAATGATTAAGTACGATACAACCTCGCACGCGAATGTACATGAGGTTGATAAATTCCTCGGTTTTCACAAGGTGCTTGAAAAGCTCTTTCCGCTTGTCCACGAAAAGCTTGAAAAGACAGAGATCGACGGAAATTTGCTTTTCTATTGGAAGGGTGAAAGCTCCGAAAAGCCGATACTTCTCATGAGCCACCAGGACGTGGTGCCTGCCGAGGGCGAATGGTCGCACGAGCCTTTCTCCGGTGATATTGAGGACGGCAAGGTTTGGGGCAGAGGCGCCGCAGATACAAAATGCTCCGTTATGGCATTTTTTGAAGCGGTTGAAGAATTGCTGAAAGAGGGCTACACGCCGCCTGTTGACGTATATCTTGCTTCGTCATGCACAGAGGAATGGGCAGGTGACGGTGCGCCGAAAATCGTAAATGAGCTGAAACGGCGCGGAATTGAGCTTTTCCTTGTCTGCGACGAGGGCGGCTGTATTATCACAAATCCGATCGGCGGTGTTAACGGTAATTTTGCAATGGTCGGCGTTTTTGAAAAAGGCAAGGCGGACGTCAAATTCACCGCTCACAGCACGGGAGGACATGCGAGTGCTCCAACAAAGAACACGCCTATCGCAAGACTCTCTTCGTTCGTTGATGACGTTGAAAAACACTCACCGTTTAAAAAGAGACTTCTCCCGGAGGTTGAGGCAATGTTTACGACCCTTGCGCCTTACGCTTCTTCATTCGGCTTAAGATTTCTTCTTGGCAACATGTGGCTTTTTAAACCGCTTATTATTGCGGCTCTGCCCTCTATCAGCGCCCAGGCCGGTGCAATGCTGAAAACTACGATAGCGTTCACAGTTCAGTCCGGTTCCGACGCCTATAACGTTATTCCGCAGGAGGCAACACTCGGCGCAAATATGCGCTTCATTCCGCATCAGGGCGAAAAGGAAAGCCTTGATATTATCACAAAGCTTGCAAAAAAGCACGGACTTGATACCGAGGTTTTACATTCCAATGACTATTCGAAGCCCGTTGACATCAACGGTGAAGCGTTCAAGCTTTTTGAGGGCGTTATCGCCGAGACATTCCCGGGTATTGCGTCGAGCCCTTATGTTATGACGGGCGCAACCGACGCTCATTTCTATCAGCCGATTTGTAAAAACTGTATCCGTTTTGCGCCTGTTATTTACGGCCCCGATCAGATGCAGGGAATGCACGGACTCAACGAATGTATTGAATACAACTGCCTGCCGGGTGCGGTAAGATTTTATCAAAATCTTATTAAGGCGCAGGGCAGAAAATAAAGGACGTAGATATTTATGAAGGTTACAAACTGTGAGGATTGCAACAACTTCGTCTATGACGAGGAGAGCGAGACTTATTATTGCGAAATGGAGCTTGACGAGGACGAATACATGAAATTCGTCAGTGCATCGTTCTATAACTGCCCGTATTACGACCCGTATGACGAATACAAAATCGTAAGAAAGCAGAACTAAATACACATAGAATAGACTTATAAAGCAGGAATTTTTGTTGACAAATTCCTGCTTTTTGCTATAATGAAATTGAAAATAATTATAGGGAGGAATAATTATGAAAAAATTTTGGCTGAGAACGGCGGCGGTAGTTATTGCCGTATGTATGCTTCTTTCGGCAAACGCTTATGCCGCAGACGGGATTGAGACGCAAAATTTTTACGGCGACGTAACAGAAGCGGAGAAATACGGTGCCTATTGCGTTATTCCCGAGGGTACAAAGGAAATTCCCGACGGCAGATACACGGAGAATAACTTTGATAATCTTATTCTCAATGAAGGACTTGAAAGCATCGGCAGTGAGGCATTTGTAAATGATTTGCCTTTTTTTTGGAAAGTATATATTCCGGCTTCGGTCAAGTCAATCGGTGATAATGCATTCGGCTATAGCTCTTACGGAAACAGACTCACAGGTTTTGTAATATTCGGCCATAGCGGAACGGAAGCCGAGAGATATGCGAAACGGGAAGGCTTTAAATTTGTTACGATAAATTGCGATAATTCTACGGGTGAAAACATCCTGACAATTGACGACATGATAACAACAAGCTATACCTTCGGCAGAACCTTTGATAAGGTTATTGTTAATCCGGGTGCATCTGTTCACGATGAGGATTTTTTATATGCAACTGTCTATAATCTTATTTTGAACGATGACGGTTCGGGCAAGAAAATTACGCTTCGCGGCGACGCTTTCTCGGGAATTGAGATAGAGACGCTGTATGTTCCGTCAAACGTTGTTTTTGAGCAGGATAGATCAGGTTATCGCGGAAGTGCTTTTTCCGGTTGCAAAAATCTGAAAACAGCTTATGTTGCGAGCGAGGTCTGCAATGGCATGTTTTCGGGATGCTCTTCACTCAAGGAGGTATATTTTACTCCCGACAATATCGCAACAGAAGTTGATGACCGTGCTTTTGAGGGCTGTACTGCGCTTGAAAAGATTGATTTCACAAGAAAAAGCAATAACAAACTGACAATAGGTTACATGGTCTTTGATAACTGTCCGAGTCTTAAAGAGATTATTTGGGGCAGTAATGTTAAATGTTATTCATCTTTTTACAGTTGCAAAAATCTTGAAAAAGTGATGATCTTCGGTTCTCCCGATCCCTCAAATTTAATTGATTGCAGTTTTAGTTCAAATGCTAAAATCTATATGTTTAAAAAGTATTGTGATTTATATGGAGATCCGAAATCGAACTTTTATATACAAAATGCAGTCCCTCTTCACACGATTTATGAAGTAGACTACACCCTGTCAAACAGCAGTATAAATGATTACAAATTCCATGTTGACGACAGAGCGGATAAAATTCAGGTCATTGAAGAGACGGGCGCAACGAGAACCTTTAACCGTCATGCAGGCAATGTCAGCATTGAATCTTACAGTGCGAACGGACAAAGGGTAAACGATATGTCCGCCGACCTTGCATATGAGGTATGGACGGTTCATACAAGGCTGACACCCGGCACTAATTTACAGGTTCGCTCAAAATACGGTCTTGAATGGTCTGAAATTAAACATAAATTTACGGTTACAACTCTTTATTCGGATCAGACCTTGAAGTCAGCGGAAATTGCATCGAATAAGGATAACGGCAATTATGCCGACTGTAAAATTGTCACAGGCTCGGGAGTAACTAAGGTTCGCATTGAGTATGAGGACGGAATGACCACGACCCTCAACACCTCGGCGGCAACGTTTAACGAAAGCTTGCTGACATACACCTACAATATCACCGTTAAACCCCGTCACAGCGGAAAAAATGAGTTCAAGCTTTACATCAAAACTCCGACAGACGGCTGGAAATATCAGCAAACACTGACATATACGGTTAAATAATTTATATTGACGTTTAAACACACCTGAAATTTATTTTTCGGGTGTGTTTTTTCTTGCATAATAGAGAGTAATGTGATAAAATAAAGCGATAATGCAGTAATATTACCTTAACGGAGGTTTACGACATGAGAATTGTTGTCAAGGTCGGCACATCAACGCTTGCGCATCCGAGTGGTCTTATCAATATAAGACGTGTTGAGGAGCTTTGCAAGGTCATGAGCGATCTCAAAAATGCGGGACATGATATTATACTTGTTACTTCGGGCGCCATCGGTATGGGCGCTGGTAAGCTCCAGTTAAGCGAACGACCTCGTGACGTTGCCGCAAAGCAGGCCGCCGCCGCAGTCGGTCAATGTGAGCTGATGTATACCTACGACAAGCTCTTTTCGGAGTATAATCACACCGTGGCTCAGCTTCTTATGACAGGCTCGGATTTTGAAAACGAGGAAAGACATATCAATTTTAAAAATACAATGGATAAGCTCCTTGAGTTTAAAGCGCTTCCTATTATAAACGAGAACGACACTGTTGCAACCGAGGAAATCAAAGTCGGTGACAATGATACGCTTTCGGCTATGGTTGCGGTCAACGTCAGTGCCGATTTACTCATTCTTCTTTCGGATATCGACGGACTTTTCACCGCCGATCCTCACACTGACCCGAACGCAAAGCTTATTTCCGTCGTTTCGGAAATAAATGACGATATTCTCGCTCTCGGCGGCGATGAAGGTTCTGCTTTCGGCACGGGCGGAATGAGAACAAAACTCCATGCCGCTCAGATTTGCACGGAAAAAAATTGCGATATGATAATTGCCAACGGCGAAAAGCCCGATATTCTTTACGATATCGTTGACGGAAAAGCCGTGGGCACAAGGTTTATAAAAAGGTGATGATATTATGACAACACTTGATATTTTAAAGCAAGCGAAGGCCGCAAAGAGTGAGCTTGCAAAGCTCGGCTCAGAGGACAAGAACAACGCTTTGCTTGCCATGGCAGACGCACTCCGGGAAAACTGTGCAGCTATTCTTGAAGAAAACAAAAAGGACGTTGAAGCGGCAAGAGGTAAGATTACCGACGTTATGATCGACAGGCTCAGCCTTGACGAAAGCCGTATAAAGGGCATGGCTGACGGAATAAGAGATGTTGTCAAGCTTCCTGATCCGGTAGGCCGTGTGCTCAGCCGTGTGGAGCTTTCAAACGGACTTATAGTTGAAAAAACAGCCGTACCCATGGGTGTTGTTGCCATAATCTATGAGAGCAGACCGAATGTTTCATCCGATGCCGCCGCACTTGCGCTCAAGAGCGGAAACGTCTGCGTTCTAAGAGGCGGTAAAGAGGCTTTCAGAAGTGCCAACGCAATAGTTAATGCGCTCAGAAGCGGACTTAAAAAGCTCGGCTTATGTGAAAACTTTATAAATATGGTTCAGGACACGACACGTCAAAGCTCAACGGAGCTTATGACTGCCGACGGATATATCGATCTTCTGATCCCGAGAGGCGGAGCAGGTCTTATCAAGGCTTGTGTTGAGAACGCAACTGTTCCCGTTATTCAGACGGGCACGGGTATTTGCCATATTTATGTTGACGATGATGCCGACCTTGATATGGCGCTTAATATTATCGAAAACGCAAAGACAAGCAGGCCGTCGGTTTGCAATGCAGAGGAGGTTTTGCTCGTCAACAGCAAGATTGCAGATAAATTTCTTCCGATGCTCAAAAAGAGATTGGTTGACGGCAGAAAAGAAAACCCCGTTGAGCTTCGCCTTGACGAGAGAGCGGCAAGGATTATTGACGGAACCAAGGCCGGTGAAAAGGATTTTGACACGGAATTTCTCAATTATATTCTTGCTGTCGGCATCGTTGACAGTGTTGAGGAAGCCGTCAGGCATATAGGCGAACATTCAACTCAGCACAGCGACGCTATAATAACTAACAATGACGCCCATGCGGCGGAATTTACCCGAGATGTTGATTCTGCGGCGGTTTATGTCAACGCAAGCACACGTTTTACGGACGGCGGCTGCTTCGGCCTCGGCTGCGAAATGGGTATTTCAACTCAGAAGCTTCACGCAAGAGGACCAATGGGTCTTTGCGAGCTGACAACATATAAATATATTGTCAAGGGTAACGGACAAATAAGATAAGGAGGAAAAATTATGCCTGAAATAGGATTCATAGGCTGCGGAAATATGGGCGGCGCTCTTGTTAAGGCGGCGGCAAATGCAGGCTATTCGGACAGCATTTGCATCTGCGATCATTTTGCCGAGAAAACCGACGCTCTTTCAAAGGAGCTTGGCGTTCACGTTTCCGACAGTGTGACAATAGCAAAGAAATGTGACTTTATATTCATGGGAGTAAAGCCGCAGGTCATTGACAAGGCATTTGCCGAGATAAGCGATGTTCTCGAAAACAGAGAAGATTGCGTGCTCGTTTCAATGGCGGCAGGCGTTGCGATTGAAAAAATCAAGTCTCTTTCAAAGGCAAAGCATATTATAAGAATTATGCCGAATATGCCTGTATCTGTCGGCGAAGGCGTTGTTCTTGCGAGCGGCTATGAGGTCGATGAAAGAAACAGGGACGAGTTCGATTCGATAATGAAATGCGCAGGTATAGTTGATTGGATTGACGAAAAACTCATTGACGCCGGCTGTGCGATTTCCGGCTGCGGTCCGGCATTCGTTTATATGTTCATTGAGGCTCTTGCCGACGGCGCGGTAAGCTGCGGACTTCCGAGAGACAAGGCAATGCTGTATGCTGCCGAAACCGTTCTCGGCTCCGCTAAGGCGGTTATTGAGAGCGGCAAGCACCCGGGCAAGCTCAAGGACGAGGTTTGCAGTCCGGGCGGCACAACGATTGCGGGCGTTAAAGCTCTTGAGGACGGTGCATTCCGTTCAAATGCAATGAATGCCGTTATTGCGGCATATGAAAAAACAAAGAAAATGTAATTGTATATGTCGTTTGTTGACATTACAGCGGTTATAAGATAGAATAATAAACGTATTCTACGGAAAGCTTGGTAGGCTTTCTGCTTTAATCAACAGTCAAGCAAGCCCGGCGTGCCTTCGCCTTGAGGGGAAGCCTTGGCTTGAGATTGAGCAGTGCCGCATATTTCCGTGATAAATAAAAAACAGCGGGAGGTAGAAAAAAGTGCCTTTTTCAGATTTCGGAATTTTTCTCGGAGACGTTTCTCTCTGGGAGATAAATCATTTCACAAAGGATCCTCTCAAGGCGCAGAAAAGCGTTTTGAAGAAAATCGTAAGAAGAAATAAGAATTGTGAGCTTGGTAAAAAGCTCCGTCTCGGTGAGGTTAAATCAATCGAGGATTATCAGCGTATTGTTCCTCTGACAACTTACGCCGATTATGAGCCGTATGTTGACAGAATGATAAACAATAAAGAGGACAGACTCATGTTCTCGGGCAGAAATATCAGATATTGCTCGTCGTCGGGTTCAGTCGGCAAGCCGAAAATTCTTCCAAAGGGTATCAACGACCTTTGGAAAATGCAGTGTATCGGATTTTCGGTTTCGGTTGCCGTTGCCGCTCATTGGCTCAAAAAGAACAAGGGCATCAGAATGCCTAACCAGATGGGTCCGCTTGTTTTGGTTCTCTCGGGACATAATCTTGACGATAACAAGCGTTGTAACGGAGCGGGACAGGTTCCGCTTACATATCTTAAACCGATTACAAGATTTTTCTGCACATCGCCCTATTCACTTCTTTGCCCCGAGCACGAGGAGCTTATTGATACTTCGTATCTCCAGCTTCGTTTTGCTCTTGAAAACAGAAAAGTAACATATCTCGGTTCTCTTGTTATCACGCTTCTTACAACCATGTTTGACTACCTTGAGGAGAACTGGGAGATGCTCTGCGACGATATTGAAAAGGGAATAATTAACCCGAATATCAAGTGCACTCCGGAGCTGAGAGCCAAGTATTCAAAGATGTTCAAACCCAATCCTTCAAGAGCGGCAGAGCTTAGAAAAGAATTCGAAAAAGGTTTCGATACGCCTATCGCACCGAGAATCTGGCCGAAGCTTGTTTGGGGCTACGGTATGATGGGTTCAAGCCTCCAGGTTTATATTGACAAGCTTCGTAAATCGGTCGGCGATCTTCCGCTTCACAACATGGGCTATGCTGCGGCCGAGGGCTTCTTTGCCGCACCGGTTGAGCTTAATGTTAATGATTCCGTTCTTCTCCCACATTGCATATTCTTTGAGTTCCTTCCGATCGAGGAGGGCGAGGATCACGCAAAAGACGACGTTAAGCCGCTTCTTATCAATGAGATTGAAGTCGGTAAGGATTATGAGCTTGTTGTTTCAAATTTCTCCGGTCTTTACAGATATAAGATCGAGGACGTTGTTCATGTTACAAAGATGTATAACAACACCCCGAGAGTTGAGCTTCTTTACAGACAGAATCTCAGCATGAATGTTGCCAATGAAAAAACAACAACTCAGATGGTTGAGTATTCCGCCGCAAAGACAGCCGAAAAAGCCGGCGTAGGCTTTAAGGGCTTCAGCTTCTATCCCGATTATTCAACCAAGCCGCCTCGCTATTGCATGTTTGTTGAGCCGGAAAAGACCGTTGATGAAGACACTCGCAGAAAAATGATTGAAATTCTTGATGAGGAGCTCAAGGGCGTTAACGAGAAATATTTCAAATACAGACGCTGGGGTATGCTCAGCGAGCCGGAAATCCTTATTCTTAAAGAAAAGAGCTATTGGGATTACAGAGAGTCGCTCAGAGCAAAGGGCGTCGTTCTCAATCAGATTAAGCCCGTAACGGTTATCAACTCTCCCGAGAGAGAAAAGTTTTTCTTCTCTCACGTTGAAACAGAGAACTCACTGACTGTTGACGAGTACCAAAAAGCAAATACAAACATTTAAATTTGAAACAGGTGAAATAAATTGAGCAAATTATTTAAAAGAATAATTTCCGTTATTCTCTGCATTTCCGTCGTTATTTCCGCATTTATTTTCATTGATTTTCCGGGAACGGCTGCTGCGTCTGACGGAACAGACATTCCGCTAATTTATGTTCAGGGTTCAGGTATGCCTCTGTTTGTTAAGGACGAAAACGGCGAGGAGCAGGAGGTTTATCCCGTTAAGATTCCAGACGGTTTTGTTGAAAAGACCGTTAAAGAAAACATCGGAATTTTTGCCAAGGCTGTTCTTACTCAGAAATGGGAGGAATTCGGCAATGCTCTCGGTGATGCCCTCAGCGAGATATATTCAACGATAAGCCTTGACGAGCACGGAAAGACGCAGAACGGCGTTTATCTTAGATGGACATGGAATAAAGAAAAGCTTAACGGTAAAAAGTCACACGGAAAGTATCCGACTCAGAGGTTCACGTTTAACTATGACTGGAGACTTGACCCTTACGAGAATGCAGAAATAATGCATCGGTATATCGAGGACGTGCGTGAGGTCACCGGCGCAGACAAGGTTGCGTTGAGCGGCCGCTGTCTCGGCTCTTGCGTCACTATGGCTTACATGGAGAAATACAATGCCGAATATATTTCAGACTATATTCTTTATGCAAGTGCTCTTGACGGTGCAACGCAGTGCAGCAGATGCTTCGCAGGCAATATGTATATTGATCCCGACGGAGTTGACAGATTTATGTATGACATTCAGCTCTCCGAGGATGATGTCACCAATCAGTTGATTCAGTCCTTTGTAACCGTGTTCAATAAAACCTACGGCTTGGACATCACCTGTGCGGCGATCAATAATGTTCTCAAGAAAAACTATCTTGAATTTATGCCGCAAGCGCTTATGAACTCCTACGGCACGTTCCCCGGCTATTGGAGCATGGTCAATGACCGTGACTATGAGAGAGCCAAGGACACTGTATTCCACGGCGAGGGCGTTAAGGAAAAATATGCCGATCTTATCAGCATAATCGACAATTATCACTATAACGTACAGGTTAAGTCAAACGAGCTTCTCAAGAAGTTCGCCGAAGAGGGAGTTAATGTCGCAAACATTACAAAGTACGGCTATCAGACATATCCCGTAACTACAGAAGCGGATATGATAACCGATAATATTTGCAGTGTTTATGACGCATCAAAGGGCGCAACAACAGCAACGCTAATGCAGGGCTTTGATGACAATTATATTGAGAAAGCAAAGCTTGACGGCACATATAAGTATATTTCCCCCGACCTTCAGATTGACGCATCAACCTGTCTTTTCCCCGAAAAGACATGGTTTGTTAAGAACATAATACACAAGACTTTCCCGAAAGCCGTTAACCGCTTGATTGACGCAATTGTAAATAACGGCAGTGATTTTACGGTGTTCAGCGACCCGGAGCTGCCGCAGTATATGCTTTATGACAAGGATGCAAATGAGATCACTCCTCTCGTCACTGAGAATATGAATTGCGATTCGAGATATCACGTTACATTCTTTGAGGCTTTCAAGAAAATGTGGAAGTGTATATTTGAGCTTATCAAGAGAAAGTTACAGCCGTCAGAACCGGCTACGGAGGTATAATTTATGAGTGCAAAAGCGAAAACGGGACATGAGAGAATAATTGAAACAGTTAAAATTGCGCTTATGGCGGCGATAATATCCGTGCTCGGACCTCTTTCGGTTCCGCTTCCGTTTACACCTGTGCCGGTTTCGTTCACGATTATGGCGGTTTACCTTACAACCTATTTGCTCGGGGCGAAAACCGGAACGGTCAGCGTTATTATTTATATTCTGCTCGGTCTTGCCGGCGTACCTGTTTTCTCGGGCTTCACCGGCGGAGCTGCCAAGCTTGTCGGACCCACGGGCGGATATATAATCGGATTTATCTTCATTGCCGTTATCGGCGGAATATTCGTCGATAAGTTCAAAGGAAAGTTTTTCTTTTCACTTTTGGGCATGACGCTCGGAACGGCTGTTTGTTACCTTTTCGGTTCACTTTGGCTCGCTTATCAGGCAGGCATGAACCTCAAGCAGGCTCTTCTTGCAGGAGTTATTCCCTACATTGCGCTTGACTGTGCGAAGATGATAATCGCCGTGCTTTTGGGCAAGCAGGTCAAACCGCTTATTAACAGATAAATAAAAACTGTCACATCGTTCATTTCGGTGTGGCAGTTTTTTTTGCTTTTTAAAGTAAAGAGAAGGCACGGTGTCGGTTTTATTTGACCTTGCATAGGCTTGGAGGAAATGTTTCTACGAAATGTTTTCTTACCGTACGTCTCTAAAATTTTGTTTTTATAAAACAATCGTAGAATGTGATGCGTACGGCGCACATAGAGATTTTATCATCAATTCAATTCAAGTATATCGGCAAAGTTCTGATTGTAATAATTCTGAATATAGCTGAAAGTGAAACTTTCGTCCTCCTGAACGAAGCCGTGCTTTTTAATTGTCTCTTCGGTGCACTTTGCAAACGGGAGAACACGGACGTTTGCGTAATCCTCCTCATAGACTGTAACGGTCGGTATAAGCTTTGCCGAGGAGACGTGCGTTTTATTTGTCTTGGGGTCTTTTGAAACGGTGATATCTGCGATTCCGCCGAGGAAGCTGCCGGCGCTTTCCTCAAGAGAAATCACTTTGCCGAGTGACGGAATAACAAGTGCCTGTTCACCGTCGCCGTTTGACCGATATTCGAATTTTTGCAGGTCGTTTTTACCCGTGCCGACGATAATATCGGCGCCGTATTTCAAAAGCTTTGAAATAATATCTTTCTGAGTATCGGAAAGCTCGCTTGTTGATTCGCCGTCCCAATGAACCGTTACGCAAACAATATCCGAAGCGTTTTTTGCGCTTTCAACAAGCTGCTTCATTGTGCCCTCAAGCTCGTCCGATGTTGAACGGCTGTCGGAAAGATTGAGGATACCTATATCGGTTTCCTCCGAAAGCTCGTAATCGCCGAGTGACTGAGTTATGCCGACAAAGGAAATTTTGATTCCGTTGACCTCTTTGACCTGCGGCTTCATCATTTCCTCTTTGTTTTCATAGAGACCTGTTAAAAGTGCTTGATTTTCCTTTGCCTTGAAAAGGGCAATGTCGTTTATCGCACCCGAGAGACCCATATCCATGATGTGATCGTTAGCTTGATTAAAGACATCAAATCCGAGATTGAGAAGCTTATCAAGCATCTGGTCGGGCGTGTTAAATTCAGGAGATGCCGAAGGTTCGTTTTTGTCGTCCATAACGGTATTTTGACTTACCATTGCAATATCCGATTTGGCGATAATTTCCTTGATTCCGTCATATGCGGATGAAAAATCGTATCCGCTGCCGCCGGCTTTTTGATTTGCCTGAGTGTAAACGGTTTGGTAAACGACATTGTCGCCGGCAATCATCAGCCTTGCGCTGCCGGCCGTTCCAGAGACCGAAGAGTCGGAAGCGGTCGTTTCTTTTTCGCCGCCGGTGAAAACAGCGCCGTTTTTAATTCTCGATTTGTCAATTACAATCATCATCGCGCTGACAACAATTGCAACGCAAAGAATACAGTTTATGCTTATCAAAAAAATTTTTGACTTTGTCCATTTTAAGTTATCCTTCATATAAACATCTCCGTGAAAAAATTCTTTTTTATTTTATCACAAAGTTATTCTTTTTGCAACAACGCAGCAGCTTTCTTTATAATATGGCAGGAAATAAAAAACGGGAAAAATAAAAATACAGCTAAAAAACCACGGTAAAAAGCTCAATTTGAAGCGAACGATTTCATAAATATGACCGTCAAGCAGATTTTTACTTTGCTTTATCGCCGTCAGAGCGCCGAGCTTTGGATTTGAAGAAAAGAGATATTCCGCTATAAAATATTTTTGCATGGCAATAAAATAAAATAAAGCTCCGCTTGTTGTCAGCAAAAACGTTCCGCCGGAAAGCGAAATAAACAGATACAGCTCAAGTCCTCCCGTGCCCGAAAGGTAGTAGACGGACCAAGCGAGTATTGCCGAGGGCAGAAAGAATACGACAGCCCACATGGATTTTAAAAGAAATAATAATGCTTTGAATCGAAAAGCACGCAAGGAATTTTTTGGTTTAAGCCAAAAGAAAAATCTTTTTGAAAAGTTTCTTTTATTGGACGTAATGCCGCCGTACCACGCTTTTTCGCCGACTGATACCGAGCTGTAAACAAGCAGTACCGAAAAGCTTATCAAAACAAGAGCTGCCGATAAAGCTATCGTAGCGGCAACCCCGAGATGCCGTAAAATGTCTGCAATAAAGATAATTCCGAAATCTACGGCTGTCATCACGATACAGAATATAAGCAAAAATAGAATTATTGACAGTGCTTTTACTCTTTTCCCTTTTATAAAAGCCTTGCTTTCCTGCTTTATCAGTGCATTTTTCATAAAATCACCCATGGAAATTTTTGACCTGAAAAATTGTGTTTATACATAAAGATTATTGCAAAAAACGATTTATCAGTGTATAATCTTTTCATTGATTGAGGTGACAGTATGAGCAGTTTTGAAAAAATTATTTCATTGATAATCCCTTTTTACAATTCGGAAGAAACATTGCAAAAATGTCTTGATTCCGTTGCCGCACAGACCGTTGAAAAGGAAAAACTTGAGGTGATTCTTGTCAATGACGGCAGCACCGACGGTTCGGAGGAAACAGCAAAGAAATTTGCAAGCGAAAAAACGTTTGCAACGATCATTACCCGTTCTCACGGCGGTTCGGGAGCGGCGAGAAACAGCGGAATTACTGCGGCGAGGGGAAAGTACATAGCCTTCCTTGATGCCGACGATTCACTCTCTGCCGACGCAATGAAGAATACGGTTGATTTTTTTGAAGAAAACGAAGAAAGAACGGATATTGTAGCCTACAAGATGATTCCTTATACAAAATCCGGCAGAAAAAAGTGCGATTTCAAGAATGAAAAACGTGCGACGGATATATATGATTTGAATGTTGAAGGCAATGAATTTCTTTGTCCGAACGGAATGAATATTGTTGTCAAAAACATTGGAGACGAGAATGTACTTTTTGACAGCTCGGAGGATTGTGACCTTAAAGCGACGGAATACTGTATTCAATGCGCAAGGGACAAGATGACAGTCGGTTATGTTGACAGCGCCGAATACCGCAAATTCAACAATCCGTCAGGCGAGAGCAAGGCTTTGAAGTGTTCCGTTTATTTTGACCGCTTTATCGGTAAGTGGGAGGAAATTTTTTCAAGCTTCGATTCGGTTCCGGATTTTGTCAAGTCGCTTTTTGTAGAGGATGTTCTCAACAGAATTTCGGGGGATTATCTTCTTCCGTATCATATTGAGGGTGATGCCTACCGTGATGAAATTCGTAGAATTGAAAAGCTTCTCGAAAGCGTCGGAGATGAAATAATCATCAATTTCCCCGATGCACCGTTGATGAACAGATATTATCTTGTTTCGATGAAATACAAGGGTGACCTTGATGCTGTTACGGACGGTAGCTTAAAGCTTGTTCACGAGGATAAGGTCTTATATGAAGCAGACAGTGTTAAGCTTGTGCTGACAAGATTCAAAGCCCGTAAAAGCGGCATTGAGCTTTGCGGATATATATCTTCTCCGATTTTCGATTATTGCGAAAAGCCGACGCTCCTCCTCAGAGAACGGAGTGAAATTATACCGCTTGAAATCAGAGAATGTTCCTTCTGCTATGACGGCGCAAAAATAAAGAATAACACTGCCTGGGGTTTCAGAACGGTCATAGAAGCCGATAAACGTAAATCTTTTTCCTTCACGGTTGAAATAGGCGAGAGGTCGTATCCTGTTGACTTTGAGTGCGGTGAATGGGTTCCTTTCAATAAAAAAAGAAAGCTTTTTGTTATGAACGGCATAAAATGCAAGATGAGCGACAGGTGCTTTGTGCTTGAAAAAGCCGATAAAAAAGCGGAAAAAGCATATAAAAAATCCGAGCTGAAAAAATATATCATAGCAAACAAAAAGGTCTTTGCGGTCCGCTTCATAAATTATCTTATGCCAAAAAAGCGCATTTGGCTTTACCATGACTGCAAGGGCGTCGGCGTTGACAACGCATATTATCAGTTTGTGCATGATTTTTCGATTGACGACGATGTTGAACGTTACTATGTCGTAAACGGTTCAGTTGACGCCGTGAAAGATAAGTTTACACCCGAGCAGCAGAAGAATTTAATTGCGTTCCGTTCAACTAAGCATAAACTTATATATCTTAACGCCGAAAAGATAATTACGGCTTTCATCGAAAAGGAAAATTATCTTCCTTATTTCAGTGATATTTATCCCGAATACATTGATCTTTTTTCGGGCGATGTGTATTACCTCCAGCACGGAGTTTTGCACGCACATCTTCCGTGGAAGTATTCCTATGACAGGCTCGATGTGACGGGCGAGGTCATTTCGACAAATTACGAGGTGAAAAATTTTACCGAGAATTATTTCTTCCCCGAGGAAGCGCTCATCAAGAGTAAAATGCCGAGATACGATTATTTCGACATTGACGAAACCAAGGCGGAAAACGTCATTCTTTTTGCGCCGTCATGGAGAAAGTATCTCATCAGTCATAGGGGCGAGGGCGGCTGGATGCCCGATAAGGATAAGTTCATACAGTCGGAATTTTATAAGAAAACACAGGCATTTTTAAACAGTGACAGGCTTGAAGAAATCCTTGAGAAAAACGGTTGGACGCTTGAATTTAAGCTTCACCCGATATTTGCGCCTTATAAAGAATGTTTCCTGCTGAAATCGGACAGAGTGAAATTTGCCGACGGCAGGGCTTCCGATGAATATAAAATCTGCATTACGGACTATTCGTCATTTGTTTTTGATTTTGTATATCTCAACCGTGCGATTATATATTTCATGCCCGATTTTAAGGAGTTCAAGGCAGGCATGAACGATTATAGGGAGCTTGATATTCCGTTTAAAAAGGGCTTTGGAGAGTTCACGCAGAATGAAGCGGAGCTTTGCACGGCTTTGAAGAGGATTATGGAAAATTCCGGCGAGCCGATAAGTCCGTACAAAGAAAAAAACGCAGACTTCTTCTTCGATAAAGAAAAAGACGCCTGTGACAGGATATATAAATTTATTGCGGAATGACATGTGATGTTGATTCCGATTGTAAAAAACCACCGGAACTAACCGGTGGCTTTTATTTAACCGTTCTGTTTTGCATATGCCTCGACGACCGCCCTGGCGAGCTGATCCGGACAGGATGTATTCTTGAAGCCGCAGGTGATTCCGCTCAGCTTCTTTTCGATATCCCCGACCTTCATTCCGTCAACTATTGCGGAAATTCCCTTGAGGTTTCCGTTACAGCCTCCCGTGAATTTTACGTTCCTTACAACGTCGCCGTCAAGGTCAAATGTGATGCGGGATGAGCAGGTGCCCTTCGTTTTGTATTCATATGTCATTGCTTTGTACCTCCGATTTATTGCTGAAAATATGATAATTCAATTTCTGCTTTTTGTCAAGGTCAAAGCATTATATACATCAGCGCCATGAGCAAAAGCATGTCTCCACCGTCACCCGAAAGCAGGAGCATCATTGCTATTATTAGCTTCATGTCGCCGTCGAAAAGATTTCCGAGAAGATTGTTAAATGTAGGCTTGCTGCTCGATTCATGTCTCGGCGGCGGTCTGAATTCAGGCTCGGGCGGGGGAGGCGGACGGTGATTGAATTGCGGCGGAGGGGGTGGTGAGGGCTGCTTGCGGAAAACAGGCTCACCGTTCGGCGGCGGAGTTGCACGCCTGTACATCTCCTGAGCTCTCATTATCGCCTGACGCTCGGCGGCGTTAAAATCCTGTTGCGGCATATCTAATCATCCCGATCTGTCAAGTTATTGATTAGCGGTAAAATTTCAAGCAGTTTAAGTATTTGAATTGCCTGGTCGGCTCTCTTTTGTCTCTCGGGGCTGAGATTTGGCTTAAGCGCCTCTATGAGCTTACAGCGTTTGCCCGATTCGCCGTTCATCGCTCCCATTATTTTTGTGAGCTTGCCGATCATTTTCGGGTCGATTGAGGAAAACATATCGGAGGCGGACGGCTGCGACTGTTTTTCTTTTGCTTCATTTCCCTTGCCGAAAACCGCTTCGGCAGTGGCTTTCAGTCCTTCTATGTCGTCGGGAGTGAGAGACGATAGAATTTCATTGATGTCCATTTTTCTTGCCGTTGAGCTTTTCCATGATTTTTTGAGCGGCAGGGGAGGAAAGCACCGCATTTATTTTATCCCTGTCGCCGAGAATCTCCTGCAGCTCGTCTTTTTCATCTGTATTCAGTCCGCTAATCAGCTTGCTTGCCTTTTTTTCGGCGTCTGCCTTATCGGTCGGTGCAGAGAAAAAATTCGGAAAATTATTATTTGCCATTTACACTCACTCTCCAATGATTTATAATGATTATATAATTTATATTATGAAAGGTGTTGTATGTATGCGCCTGCTCGTTTTGTCCGATTCCCACGGCAGGAAAAATCTTTTACTTCAAGCCGTTGAGCTGCACCCGGAAGCGGATGCCGTGATCTTCCTCGGCGACGGTGAAAGAGATATTGATTTTCTCAAAGAGCTTCATCCTGAAATAAAGCTTTATGCCGTCTGCGGCAATTGCGATTTCAACTCGTCTTTGCCGCCTTTTCTGATAGAAAAATTCGGCGGGAGGACAGTCTATGCCGCTCACGGACATTATGAAAGCGTCAAGTATTCCCTTGCTGTTTTGATGCAAAAGGCGCATAACTGTTCCGCTTCTATAGCATTATACGGTCATACGCATGTCCCTGATACAAAATATGAGTACGGAATCCTGTATGTCAATCCCGGCTCGATTTCTGTCGGCAAATATGCAATGGTCGATATAACGGACAAGGGGATCATGCCGATTCTCTGCGATTTGTATAAATGAAGTAATAAACCTCCGCAAATCAGCATAGATTAAATTAGCTGATAAACGGAGGTTAATTATATGTTTGTATTTTCTTTCAAGGCGAACAAGCCTAAGCTGATTATTGCTCTTTGCGTTGTTATTTGTGTGCTGATTGCGGGAACACTTGCTCTCAGCGGCAGAAAAAAGCCGGTTGTCAATGATAAGGTGATCAATTACAAGGCAAAAACAGCCTCGGAATGTATCACGTTTTTGTCTCAGTTCGGCTGGACTGTAAACGAGGAACCCGTGGAAGTCAGAGAGGTTATTATCCCGTCCGAGTTTAACGATACATATGAAGCATACAACGTCATTCAAAAAAATCAGGGACTTGACCTTGAACCGTATAAAGGATTCAGAGCAAAAAAATGGATTTTTGAGGTAAAAAACTACCCTGAATATCCTGCCGACAGCGGATATATCAGGGCAACTTTACTGGTTTATGACGGAGCCGTAATCGGTGGCGATATTTCGTCGATTGAGCAAAACGGCTTTATTCAGGGCTTTGAGTTTCCGAATGTTTCTTCGCGGGAAGCTGGGCAATGATTATCGCCGCGAACATGACCGCACAGCCGATATACTCAACAACCGTCATACGCTCTCCGAGAATGATGAAAGAGAATATGACCGAGAAAACGGATTCGGTGCAGAGAAGCATACTCGCAAGCGTCGGTTCGGTATATTTCTGACCGATGATTTGAAAGGTAAAAGCACAACTGCAGCTCATTATACCGGCGTAAAGAATCGGAACAGCGGCTTGCATAATTCCGTCCATGCTCGGCTTTTCAAAGATGAACATGAGAATGCAGGAAACAATGCCTGTTACCATATACTGACCGCATGAAAGAACGATGGCGTCAATCTTCGAAGCATATTTGTCGATAACGATTATGTGCAAGGCGAAAGCGATCGAGCAAAGCAATGCAAGAATTTCACCCTTGCCGAGCCCGAACGAGGATGAGCCGCCCATGCAAATCATATACAGTCCGCCGACGCCGAGGAAAACTCCGAGCCATGTCGTGACGGGCTGTTTCTTTTTATATATTATAAAAGAAATCAGCGGTACAAGCAGCATGTATAAAGCTGTGATAAAGCCAACCTTGCCCGGCTCGATATAGTCAAAGGCGAACTGCTGGAGGTTTGAGCCGATGCAAAGCATTGTGCCGACGATTATAATTCCTTTTATTACGTCTTTTCGGTTCGATTTCTTTTCGGCAGGGGAGAGCTTGACGCTGTCTTTATTCTTTATGCTTCTGAAAATGATGATCGGCAGAAGCACTATTCCGCCCAAAAGGCTTCTTATTCCGTTAAATGTGAAGCCGTCAACATATTCCATGCCTTGTTTCTGTGCAACGAATGAGAGACCCCATATCATTGCGGCGCTGATTAGCAGAATCGGACCGATTATTCTCTTCTTGTTTGCCATTGGATAGGATTCCTTTCAATTTGAACTGCCGCGTGAGACTGAACTCACAAATATACATTTTATCAGCCGAGTAGGGATATGTCAAATAAATATTTGATTTTTTTCCTTAATGTGGTATAATATTTTTTGAATTAAAATTTGTTTTGCTACGGAGGAATGAAAATGGCTGTTTGTAATGTTATTTCACATCGCGGTTCAAATAAAATCGCACCGCAGAACACTCTTCCTGCTTTCAGAAAATCCATTGATTTTCATGCCGACGGCTTTGAAACGGACGTTCATTTAACCTTTGACGGCGTCCCGGTTATCTGCCATAACTATACTATCGACGAGACCTCGAACGGAAAGGGTCTTATTGCAAATCAGACACTTGATTACTTAAAAACTCTTGATTTCGGCTCGTATTTCCATAGAGCCTACAAGGGAACAAAAATTCCAACACTTGAGGAATTTCTTCGCCTTTGCGAAAAAGCTAAGCTCAAGGTGCTCAATATTGAAATTAAGCCGCCTAAGAACAAGGATTATTCGATTGTGCCGAAAACAATAAATATGGTCAAGGCTCACGGACTTTTCAAGGAGCTTCTTATTTCAAGTTTTGACCCTATCGCATTGACAATATGCAAGGACGTTGACGAGAACTGTAAGACAGGCTTTCTTTACAGTCCGAACAGTCCGAACTTTTTAAGAATTTACGGCAAAGAGGTTGATTTTGCCAAATGTATCGGCGCAGACGCTTTGCACCCGTATCTTTGGCTTGTCGATAAAATCCTGGTTGACAATGCCCATAAAAACGGCATGACGGTTAATCCATGGACTGTCAACAAGGAGAGAGACATAAAAAGACTCGTTGAAATGGGCGTTGACGGTGTTATTACCGATGTGCCGAATGTTGCCAAAAAGATTATTGAAGAATTATAATAAACAATAATTATTATAGCTTATAAGCGACTGTTAAAATACGGTCGCTTTTGCTTTTGTTTTTTAATAAAACGTTGTTGATAATTATCTTTAAATATGTTAAAATTATAAAAATTCAGCTATAAAATGGGGGTTGTGCAAATGAATTGCTGCTGCAAAAAAAGCGATTTGTCGCTTATTAAACCCGTGCTTGACGAGTACGGCGATATTAAAGGCAGCCTTATAACCGTTCTTCAGCAGGCTCAGGATATCTACGGCTATCTTCCGACCGATGTGCTCTATTGTATTGCCGAGAGAATAGGTGTTTCTCCTGCTAAGGTTATGGGTGTTGCAACGTTCTATTCACAGTTCAGACTAAAACCCGTCGGCAAATATCTTATCATGCTCTGCCAGGGTACGGCGTGCCACGTCAACGGTTCTCAGCGAATCGAGGCAGCCATAACTCAGGAGCTGGGAATTGCCGACGGCGAAACGACCGACGACGGACTTTTTACTCTTAAAAACGTTGCTTGTCTCGGCTGCTGCAGCCTTTCTCCCGTTATGATGATAAACGGCGAAACCTACGGAAGTCTCACTCCGTCAAAGACGGTTGAGATCCTCCGCAAGCTTAAAGAGGAGGGCTGAAAATGAAGATTGTTGTTGGCGAGGGAAGCTGCGGAATAGCCGCAGGCGCCGCAAAGGTTTATTCCGCAATTGAGAATCTTATCGGTTTGACAGGCTCAACGCTGACTGTTACCGGTTGTATAGGAATGTGCTTCCTTGAACCGATTGTCGATATTTATGACGGCGGCGAGCTTAAAAAGCGTCTTGTCAAGGTTCGACCCGAGGATGCCGAAAAAATTATCGCATATGTAAACGGTGACGAAAACGCCGTTAACGATATTGAAATTTCCGATGAAGATAAGCTTTTTCTTGAAAAGCAGACAAGAATCGCGCTTCGTCACTGCGGAATTATAAATCCGGAAATTATAGACGAATACACAGCCTTTGACGGCTATAGAGCACTCGAAAAGGTGCTCAAAACAATGACTCCCGAGGATGTTATCGAAGAAATCAAGATATCTGGACTCGCAGGACGCGGCGGTGCAGGCTTCCCGACGTGGTTCAAATGGAACGCCGCAAGGCAGTCGACGGGCGAGACAAAGTACCTTATTTGCAATGCCGACGAGGGTGATCCGGGCGCATTCATGGACAGAGCCGTTATTGAGAGCGATCCGCATAACCTGATTGAGGGTATGCTCATTGGCGCATATGCTATCGGCGCAAAGGAAGCCGTTGTTTATGTCCGTGCCGAATATCCGCTTGCGATTGAACGATTGAAAGAAGCAATTAAACAGGCCGAAGAAAAGGGCTTCCTCGGTGAAAATATTATGGGAACGGGATTTTCATGCAAAATGAGAATCAAGGCAGGCGCAGGCGCATTCGTCTGCGGCGAAGAAACGGCTCTTATCGAATCTCTCCAGGGCGAGAGAGGTATGCCGAGACTCAAACCGCCGTTTCCGGCTCAGTCGGGCTACTGGTATAAACCGTCGAATATCAACAACGTTGAGACCTTTGCCAATGTTTCGTGGATCATTCTCAACGGCGGCGAGGCCTTTGCTGCAATGGGTACAGATGGCAGCAAGGGCACAAAGGTATTTGCTCTCACGGGCAAAATCAAAAGGGGAGGACTTGTTGAAATTCCGATGGGCAAAACGCTCAGAGATGTTATTTTTGACATCGGAGGCGGAATCAAGAACGGTAAAAAATTCAAGGCTGTTCAGATGGGCGGCCCCTCCGGCGGCTGTATACCTGCCGAATTGCTTGACACGGTAATCGACTATAAGGCGCTCGGCGCTACGGGCGCGATCATGGGCTCGGGCGGAATGGTTGTAATGGACGAGACGACCTGTATGGTAAGCATGGCGCAGTTCTTCCTTGATTTCACTGCCAAGGAATCCTGCGGCAAGTGTATTCATTGCCGAATCGGAACAAAGAGAATGTTGGAAATTCTCAACAGAATAGTCAAGGGCGAGGGCAGAGAAGGCGATATCGAGCTTCTTGAGGAGCTTTGCTATTCAATCAAGGACGGTGCTCTTTGCGGTCTCGGTCAGACAGCTCCGAACCCCGTTCTGACAACGATCAAGTATTTCAGAAATGAGTATGAGGCTCATATAAATGATAAGAAGTGCCCTGCAAAGAGCTGTCCCGACCTTTTGGAATATACGATTGACGCCGACAAGTGCCGAGGCTGCACTCTTTGTGCAAAGAAATGCCCTGCCAATGCGATTTCGGGCGAGGTAAAATCGGCACACAAGATAGATCGGGATAAGTGCATCAAGTGCGGCTCATGCGTAAGCGTCTGCCGATTCGGTGCGGTTAAGGTAGATTGAGAGGTGATTTGAATGGATAAAATTAAGGTTACGATAGACGGCAAAGAGCTGACCGCCGAAAAGGGTCAGACCATCCTTCAAATTGCCCGTGATAATAATATCGAGATTCCGACGCTTTGTTATATTGACGAGGTAAAGGCATACGGTGCGTGCGGACTTTGCGTTGTTGAAGCCGAGAATATACCTAAGCTTCTCAGAGCTTGTGCAAGCGTTGCATCGGACGGAATGGTTATCAATACAAATACTCCGAGAGTGCGCCGGTCGAGAAAAATTGCCCTTGAATTGCTTATTTCCGACCATACGGGCGATTGTAAAGGTCCTTGCTCTCTCAACTGTCCTGCCGGAACGGACTGTCAGGGCTATGTCAAGCTTATCTCAGAGGGTAAATTTAAAGAAGCCGTTGAGCTTGTCAAGGAAAGAGTTCCTCTCCCGGCTTCGATCGGACGGGTTTGTCCGCATCCGTGTGAGACTGCATGCCGCAGAAAGCTTGTCGAGGAGCCGATTTCAATCGCTTTTCTCAAGAGCTTTGCCGCCGATGAGGATTTGAAATCAGGCAACAAGTTTATGCCGGAAGTGAAGAAAGCAAGCGGAAAAACAGTCGGCATAATCGGCGGAGGTCCCGCAGGACTGACGGCGGCATACTTCCTTGCCGTCAAGGGTCACAAGGTCACGGTTTACGATGCAATGCCGAAGATGGGCGGTATGCTCAGATACGGAATTCCGCAGTACAGACTTCCGAAAGAGGTTCTTGACGCCGAGATAGGCTCGATTGAGGAGCTTGGCGTCGAGATGAAAAATAATATAAAAATCGGTAATGACATTACGCTTGATGAGATAAGGAAAAGCCACGATGCGGTTATTGCTGCAATCGGCGCATGGACGAGCAGCTCAATGGGCGTTGAGGGCGAAGGACTTGACGGTGTGCTCGGCGGAATTGATTTCCTGCGTTCTGTTGCGATGAAAAATCCCGTTGACATCGGCAAAAAAGTAGCTGTTATCGGCGGCGGAAATACCGCTATGGACGCTTGCCGCTCGGCTGTAAGGCTCGGTGCGGAAGAGGTTTATGTTATCTACAGAAGAACGAGAGCCGAAATGCCGGCCGAAAAGGTTGAGATTGACGAGGCGGAGGAAGAGGGAGTAATCTATAAATTCCTGTGTAATCCGTCTGAAATCATAGGCGAAAACGGCAGAGTGAAGGCTGTTAAGCTTCAGAAAATGATGCTTGGCGAGCCTGACGCAGGCGGACGGCGCAGACCCGTTCCCGTTGAGGGCGAGTTTGAAACGATTGAGCTTGACACTGTTATCATGGCAATCGGTCAAAAGATAAATATCAAAGGCTTTGAACAGCTTGAATTGACGAACAGGGGTAATATTGCCGCCGACGAAAAGTCATTCAGAACCTCTCTTGACGGTGTGTTTGCCGTCGGTGACGCAACGAACAGGGGCGCCTCAATCGCAATTGAAGCGATAGGCGAAGCGCAGAAGGCTTCCGAGGTCGTTGACAGGTATCTCCATGGCGAAAATGTCAGCTATAAAAAACCGTTCGTTGTTGAAAAGACCGTCACGGCAGCCGATCTTGCCGACAGAGAAAAGTGCGCAAGAGCGAGAATGCCGCAGCGCTCTCCAGAGGAGAGAAAGCATGATTTTGACGAGATAAATCTCGGCTTTACTCCCGAGCAGGCAATGAACGAAGCAAAGCGCTGTTTACAGTGCGGCTGTCACGATTATCACGATTGTAAGCTGATAAGATACGCAAATCAATATGACATTCACCCCGAACGTTTTGCAGGCGATAAGCATAACTGCCCCAAGGAGCAGAATCTTGTTTGCATTGAAAGAGATCAGAACAAGTGTATTCTTTGCAATCTTTGCGTTCGTGTCTGTGATGAGGAGGTCGGAAAGGGCGTTCTCGGTCTTGTGGGACGAGGATTTACAACAGTCATCAAGCCGGAATTTGATTCGGCGGAGACTGTTGAGTTCTGCAAAAACTGCCGCAAGTGCGTCGATGCTTGTCCGACTGGTGCGTTAAAATCATTGTAAAAGTGTTGTATCACTGAATTTTTATACAATTTTCAACCGGAAAGCTTTAAAAAGTTTTCCGGTTGTCAATATTATTACGGCAATAAAAAACGAGCTGAAACGAGCAAAACAGAGCAAAACGGAGCAAAAAAGAGTATTTCAAAAACCATTCAAAAAAACTGATGATTTCATCCTAAAAATTTGCAAAAAAATGTTGACATTTGCGAGTTTCTGCACTATATTATATATCAATATCGAAAGGAAAAATTTATTTGCATATTTCCGACTGATATTTATACCGTATTCGGTAAAGAGAGGGGCTGCATAATTGGAAAACAACGTTATTATTGACCTCAGAAACATTTCGGTCAAGCTGGGAGATGCTCAGATACTCGAAAATCTCAGCATGTACATTCGAGACAAGGAATTTATTACCTTGTTGGGACCTTCGGGTTGCGGAAAAACAACCACACTTCGTATCATCGCCGGATTCCTTGAACCGGACAGCGGAGAGGTTGTCTTTGAGAATAAAGTTATCAATGGTGTACCGCCTCATAAGAGACAGGTAAACACCATTTTTCAGCGTTATGCGCTGTTTCCGCATTTGAATGTTTACGAGAACATTGCGTTCGGACTTCGTGTCAAGAAGATGAAGGAAAAGGAAATTAGCGAGACGGTTAAGGAAATGCTTAATCTTGTCAACCTCAACGGCTTTGAAAGACGAAATATCAATTCTCTTTCGGGCGGTCAGCAGCAGCGTGTCGCAATTGCCCGTGCGCTTGCCGTTAAGCCGAGAGTCCTCCTTCTTGACGAGCCGCTCGGAGCGCTAGATCTCAAGCTCCGCAAGGATATGCAGGTGGAGCTTAAAAACATTCAGCAGAGACTCGGCATAACGTTTATATATGTCACACATGACCAGGAGGAGGCTCTTTCAATGTCGGATACGGTCGTTGTTATGGACGGCGGCGTTATCCAGCAGATAGGCACTCCGCAGGACGTTTATAATGAACCGAAGAACGCTTTCGTTGCCGACTTTATCGGCGAGAGTAATATTCTTGACGGCAAGATGCTTGAGGATTTCAAGTGCTCCTTCTCCGGTGCTCAGTTCCAGTGCCTTGACAAGGGCTTCGGCATCGGCGAGTCCGTCGATGTTGTCGTAAGACCCGAGGATGTTGATATTGTTCCCGTCGAAAAGGGTATGCTCAGCGGAACGGTTACTTCCATTACGTTCAAGGGCGTTCATTTTGAAATAATTGTTGATATCGGCGGCTTCAAATGGATGATCCAGACAACCGATTATGAGCCTGTCGGCAAAAAAATCGGCCTTGAAATCGAACCCGACGCTATTCATATTATGAAAAAATCCAAATATTCGGGACTGTACGGAGATTACAGCTCCTTCAGCGATGAACTGGAGCATCTTTCCGACATCGTTGAGGAGGAATGAGCCGTGAATAAAAGGACTTTAACTCAGCGTTTGTGTGCCGCACCCCATATAGTCTGGTCGGCAATTTTCATTGTTGTTCCGCTTATAATGGTATTTTACTATGCCTTTACAGATAAGTCGGGCGCATTTACTCTTGACAATGTTACACGCCTGACCAATTACACAAGCACGTTTCTGCGTTCTTTGTGGTTCGGTATCGTTGCAACGATCATCTGCCTTTTGATTGCTTATCCTTTGGCTTACATTCTCTCAAAAATGAAGCTCAGAGCTCAGAGCACAATGGTCATGCTCGTCATGATTCCCATGTGGATGAACTTTCTTCTCAGAACCTACGCATGGATGACTTTGCTTGAGGATTCGGGCGTTATCAACAACATACTCGCAAAAATAAATATCGGACCCTTCCACATGATCAACACCTCGGGTGCGGTCATATTGGGAATGGTTTACAATTTCCTGCCATATATGATTCTGCCGATTTATTCCGTTATGACAAAGCTTGACAACAGCCTTATCGAAGCGGCTCAGGATCTCGGCGCAAACAGATTCCATGTTATCAAGGACGTTATTTTCCCGTCAACGCTTTCGGGTGTCGTCTCGGGCGTTACAATGGTCTTTGTTCCGTCGGTCAGCACATTCTATATTTCTCAGAAGCTCGGAGGCGGCAGCTTTGCGCTCATAGGCGATATAATCGAAATGCAGTTCCAGGTTTCAAACAACTTCAATTTCGGAGCCGCACTTTCACTTGTTCTTATGATTCTCATACTTATCTGTATGGCTGTTATGAATAAATTCGGCGATACCGAGGAAGCGGGAGGTGTTGTGGCATGAAAAACAGCAAGCTTCACCCCGCATCAGGCATTTATCTTGCCTTGGTCATGCTCTTTCTCTACCTGCCGATTATTATGCTCATTGTGCTTTCATTCAACGGAACGAACAGTACAAGCGTTATACAGGGATTCTCAACAAAATGGTATGTTGAGCTTTTTAAAGACAGCGCAACGATAACCGCCTTGACAAATACGCTCATTCTTGCCGTTACTTCGGCAATTACAGCGACAGTTATAGGCACGCTTGCCGCGGTCGGAATTGACAAAATGAAAAAAGGCGCTGTTAAATCAAGCGTTATGACCGTTACTAATATTCCGATGATGAATCCGGAAATCGTTACGGGCGTTTCGATGATGCTTTTGTTTGTATTCATCGGCTCTATTCTCGGCGCAAGCGGAGTTCTCGGCTTCTGGACGCTTTTCATAGCTCATGTAACGTTCAGTCTGCCGTATGTTATTCTCAACGTATTGCCCAAGCTCAGACAAACGGACGCAAACCTTTCTCAGGCGGCGCAGGATCTCGGCTGCCCTCCCATTAAAGCGTTTATCAAGGTAGTTCTTCCGTCGATTCTTCCCGGCGTTATCGCAGGACTTATTATGGCATTTACGCTTTCGTTTGATGACTTTATTATCAGCTATTTTGTCAGCGGACCAAAGTTCCAGACGCTTCCTATAAGGATTTTCTCCATGACGAAGAAGCGTGTTACTCCCGATATGTACGCTCTTTCAACCATTATGTTTATCGTTATCCTTGTTCTCCTCGTTCTTGTCAATGTTCTTCAGGCACAGGGAGATAACAGGAAGGAGAAGAAAGGCGGTGCGGCAAAATTATGAAAAAGATTTTTTCGGTTTTGTTTGCCGTTATCGTTATCGCCCTGAGCTGTTCCGCCTCGTTCGGTGTTGCGGCAAAGCAGATTGATGTTTCCAAGCTCAAGGGAACGGAAATCAATGTTTACAACTGGGGCGAATATATCTCAGACGGCGCAGAGGATACCCTCGACGTAAACAAGGAATTTGAAAAAGAAACAGGAATCAAGGTCAATTACACAACCTACGATTCCAACGAAAATATGTACAACAAGATCAAGAGCGGCGGAGCAAATTATGATATAATTATTCCGTCGGACTACATGATCGAGCGCATGATAGACGAGGACATGCTCGAAAAAATAAACTTTGACAATATCCCGAACTATAAAAATATCATTCCGAAGTACAAAGATCTTTACTTTGACCCGAAGAACGAGTATTCCGTTCCCTACAATGTCGGCATGGTCGGACTAGTCTATAACACCAAAATGGTTGAGGGCACACCCGATAGCTGGAGCATTATGTGGGATGAAAAGTACAAGGGTCAGGTGCTCATGTTCAACAACTCCCGCGACGCTTTCGGTATTGCACAGTTCCTTTTGGGAATTGATGTCAACACAACAAGCGAACAGGATTGGAAAAAGGCTTATCAAAAGCTCAAGGAGCAGAAGCCTGTCGTTCAGTCATATGTTATGGACGACGTTTTTAACAAGATGGAGGGCGGCGAGGCTGCAATAGCCGCATATTACGCAGGCGACTGTATCGGCATGGCAGAGAACAATCCCGACCTTGCGTTTGTTTATCCTAAAGAGGGCACGAATATTTTCGTCGATTCCATCTGTATCCCCAAGGGCTGTCAGAACAAGGATGCCGCCGAGCTTTACATCAATTTCTTGCTCAGAGGCGACATTGCACTTGCAAATGCCGAGTGTTTGTGTTATGCTACTCCTAACCGGGCGGTTCTTGACAATGAGGATTATTCGCTCAGAGATAACGAAATGCTCTATCCCGATGAGGAGCACACTCCGACGACCGAGTATTTCCACAATCTCGATTCCGAGACGCTCATGCTCATGACCTCGCTTTGGGATAATCTTAAAATAGAAGGTAATGACGTCATGTCCGTATATATCGGACTGATTACTTTCGCAGTTATCGTTGTTGTCTATTTTATTTACAGGACAATAAGGAAGAAAAAAAGAGAAAGTATGTATTGATTTTATTTCAAAAGGTCGGCATGCTTCTCCGAGAGGTGTAAAAGATGAAGAACACAGGCTTCATAAAGCTGATATCAATACTTTTGTGCGCTGCAAGCATGCTCGGTGTGCTTTCGGCTTGCTCGTCAAAAAGAGAACCTGTCAAAGTTGGCTCGGATAATAACAATTCTCTTGTTTCGCTTAAATGGATCATAGCTCCTACTATGGAATATGAAGCGATCGAACCGCTTGTAAGAGCAGATTATAATGACAGCACAAGACACTATGATATAAGCTATGCCGACTGTTTTAAAATCAAGCAAAACGGAAAGTACGGAATTATTGATTATAACGGCAAGACGGTTATAAAGCCTAAGTATGACAGCATTGTTGCTATCAGAAACAGCAAGGATTTTCTCGGCTTTAGCAAGTCTTCCGACGGTGAGACCGTGCAGACCTATATTGATTACAAGACATTTTCCACCGAGACGGCTTACAAAGAATATAATACGCTCAGATATGAATATCTTTGGAGCGCAACGGATAATTCCGCCGTTTTTGTTCAGAATGATAACGGCGAAATTTACAAGGACGATTTAAAGGCCTCCTTGCCCGAGACAGTACGCGGCGTTAAGGACGTTGACGGAAAATATGTTTCTGACGGCACGTACGGATTATATATCAACGGCAGGAACATTATGGGTATGATTTATTCCGGTGCAGGCTGCTTCTCCAACGGAATGGCTGCTTTCGAGTCAAACGGAGTTTGGGGTTATATTGATTCAAACGGAAAAACGGTTCTTCCGTTCGGATTCAATGCCGTTAAGGGATACAGCGCTTTCGGCGGCGAGGATACTCCGTATGAGTGCTTTGACGGATATGTAACCGTTACAAAAGACGGTAAATTCGGAATATATTCAAGCGAGGGCAAGGCTGTCACTCAAATGATTTATGATTGGGCAACGCCCGTTGTAAGCGGCAGAGCATATATTTGCAATGACGGCAAATGGGGTCTTGCTTCGTTCGGTGATTCTTCGGACGCTTCCGCAAGGACTGAAGCGGCAACGACAACCAAACCGGATACAACGACTGAAAAGCCGACCGAGAAAACGACCGAAAAAACCTCTTCCGACGAAACAACAACGGCAGAGGGAGCGGGAAATTATACAGTCAACACGGACGGACTCAAGCTCAGAACCGATATCGGAACACAAAACGACATCATACTTGAGCTCAGCGAAGGTACGGTTCTTAAAATCGACCGTGTGTCCGACGGCTGGGGCCATACATATTATGACGGTAATGAGGGCTGGGTCAGCCTTGATTATCTTGACAAGGAGTAAAAAATGCTTCAACGTCTTGATAAATTGATCGCTTCGCAGGGCAGATTCAGCCGCAGAGAGGTTCAGGAGCTTATTAAAAACGGAGCTGTCAAGGTCAACGGAATAACGGTTCGCGACAGGGGAGCCAAGTCGGATGACGAAAAGGATATTATCTGCGTGAACGGCGAACAGCTTGATTTTCAACGCTTTGTTTATATCATGCTCAACAAACCCAAGGGCGTTGTCAGTGCAACAAACGACAAAAATGAAAAGACTGTTATCGACCTTGTTCCGAAGGAGTTTAAAGGAAGAAATCTTTTTCCTGCCGGCCGTCTTGATATTACAACGACTGGCTTTGTGCTTGTTACCGATGACGGAGATTTTGCACACAGAATTCTTTCCCCGAAGAATCATATTGAAAAAACCTATGAGGCTCGGCTTGCCGAAAGTGTGACGGAGGGTCAGCTTGAAGCGGTTCGCAACGGTATCGAGCTAAAGGACGGAACAAAATGTCTGCCTGCCAAGGTGACTGTCCTTGCCGACGGTGAAAAGCCGCTTGTTGAAATAAAAATCTGCGAGGGTAAATATCATCAGATCAAAAGAATGTTTGCCGCCGCAGGCAACGGTGTAATTGAATTGAAGCGAACGCAGATGGGCGGGCTTACGCTTGATCCGAGTCTTAAAGAGGGCGAATGCCGTTTGCTTGACGCTCACGAGGTTCAAAAAATAGAAAAAGGATAAATCAGGAATGTTTGAATTTTTCGGACATATTATATAAAGGCGACAGCGCATAAATTGAGGTGCATATACTGCTTGATTTTACGTCATGCTGCGAAGGCTTTTTCACTTATCTTTTTCGCAAACAGACGAAATAATTTACTGCATATCCCGACGCCTTGATTGTGCTGCGTTGCTTTATATTAACGCTTCGTTAAAAGTCGTTTTTAACAAATACTTGACTTTTTTCGAGGAATGCACTATAATAGATATATTACTGTACTTTGACTTTGAGGTACAGGCTTTTATCTGTATCAAGGTCAAAAGACCGAGTAATTGCATTGAAAGGATGAAAATTATGGCACAGGAAATCTTGCTTACAGCTGAGGCTTACAAAAAGAAAAATGATGAGCTGGAATATCTTAAAACAGCGGGACGTGACGAGATAGCCGAAAGAATCAAAGAGGCCAGATCATTCGGAGATCTTTCTGAAAACAGCGAATATGATGAGGCATTGAACGATCAGGCTAAAATGGAGGCTAAAATCGCTCAGCTCGAAAATGAAATGAAGAACGCTAAAATTCTTGACGAAAGCGCAATTACTACCGAGGCTATTCACGTCGGATCAAAGGTTAAGATCCGTGACGTTGAATACGGTGATATTGAGGAATACAAGATTCTCGGCGAGAGCCAGGCAAACCCCGATGAGGGCATTATTTCGGATCAGTCGGCAGTCGGTAAGGCACTTATCGGCAACAAGGTCGGCGATGTTGTTAACGTTCATCTTCCGAACGGTAATGTGATTGCCTTTGAGGTTCTTGAAATTTCAATATAAACATATCGGGCGCAGGCTTAGCCTTACGCCCGCTTTGACTGTAAAAACTTTTTGCTATGAATGGAGAGTTGAATATGGCAGAAGAAAAAAATACTCCCGTTGTTGAGACAGAGGAGAACACCAATGAACTCAGAAAAATCAGGGTTGACAAGCTTGTTGCGCTTCAGCAAGCAGGCAAGGACCCGTTTCAGATAACGACCGCAGAGCAGTCGGCAACCAGTGCGGAAATTACAGCCGCCTTCGAGAAGCTTGAGGCTGAGACAAACGAGCTTCCCGAGGATCAGAGACCGGAGCAGGTCAGAATTGAGGACGTAACTCTTTGCGGACGTATCATGACCTGGAGAGACATGGGCAAGGCCAACTTTATTGATATCACCGACCGCGCAGGACGTATGCAGGTATATGTCAGAATGAACGATATAGGCGAGGATGAGTTTGCCGAGTTCAAGAAGTGGGATATCGGCGATATTATCGAGGTCAAGGGCTTTGTTTTCAGAACACGCAGAGGTCAGATTTCCGTTCATGCTCAGAACGTTAGACTTCTTTCAAAGTCGCTTCTTCCGCTTCCCGAGAAGTTCCACGGCCTTAAGGATACCGATACAAGATACCGTCAGCGTTATCTTGACCTTATCGTTAATCCCGACGTTAAGACAACATTCTACAAGCGTTCGCTTATTATAAAGAAGATAAGAAACTTCCTTGACGAAAAGAACTTTGTTGAGGTTGAAACTCCTATTCTTGTTTCAAACGCAGGCGGTGCGGCGGCAAGACCGTTCGTCACTCATCATAATTCACTCAACGAGGACTTCAAGCTCAGAATTTCCCTTGAGCTTTACCTCAAGCGCCTTATTATCGGCGGTATGGAGAGGGTTTACGAGATCGGTCGAGTTTTCCGTAACGAGGGCATGGACACAAGACATAATCCCGAGTTCACGCTTATGGAGCTTTATCAGGCATATACGGATTATCACGGAATGATGGATCTCACCGAGAGTATGTTCAGATACCTTGCAACCGAGGTTTGCGGTTCAACGACCATCACCTACGGCGATAAGGAAATCGACCTCGGCAAGCCGTTCGAGAGACTTACAATGACTGACGCAGTCAAGAAGTATGCCGGCGTTGATTTTGATGCAGTCAAGGACGATGCAGAAGCAAAGAAGCTTGCTAAGGAGCATAATATTGAGTTCGAGGAGCGTCACACAAAGGGCGACATTCTCAATCTCTTCTTTGAGGAGTTCTGCGAGGATAAGCTCATTCAGCCGACATTCATTATGGATCACCCGGTTGACATTTCTCCGCTTACAAAGAGAAAGCCGTCAAGACCGGATCAGGTTGAGCGTTTCGAGCTTTATATCAACACTTGGGAGATGTGTAACGCATATTCCGAGCTTAACGACCCGATCGACCAGCGTGAGCGTTTCAAGGCTCAGGACGCTGCTGCGGCGGCAGGCGACGAGGAAGCTAACCACACCGATGAGGATTTCCTCACCGCTATGGAGTACGGTATGCCCCCGACAGGCGGTATCGGCTACGGTATCGACCGTCTTGTAATGCTTCTTACAAACAGCCCGTCGATCAGAGATGTTTTGCTCTTCCCCACCATGAAACCGCTTGATTCGGACAAGAAATACGACAAGCCGGTTCAGACGGTTGCTGAGGAAGCAACGGAAGAAAAGGCTGCTCCCGAAGTAATCGACTTCTCAAAGGTCGAGATCGAGCCGTTGTTCAAGGAATATGTTGACTTTGATACATTTTCAAAGTCGGATTTCAGAGCAGTTAAGATCAAGGACTGCGTAGCCGTTAAGAAGTCGAAGAAGCTTCTTCAGTTCACACTTGACGACGGAACAGGCGAGGACAGAACGATCCTTAGCGGTATTCACGCTTATTATGAGCCTGAGGAGCTTATCGGCAAGACCTGTATCGCAATCACAAATCTTCCACCGAGAGCTATGATGGGCATTGATTCCTGTGGTATGCTTCTTTCCGCTATTCATGAGGCAGAGGGCGAGGAAAAGCTTCATCTTCTGATGGTAGATGATCACATTCCGGCAGGTGCAAAACTTTATTAAGATGATGTAAAGATGTACCGTTTTACCGAATAGACGGGAAGTACTTCATTTGATAAAAAACTGAAAAAACAGCGATTTACATCAAACTTACATCAATTAATGCAGAAATCGGTGCAAGCAAAAAAATCGCATAATTTGGAACATCAGCAGGAAAACAAGCACGAGCAAAGCGAGTATTTGTTTTCACCTGATGTGACAACGACAAAATCAAGGAGTGCGAAGCACGGCAACGGAAAAGCCGTTGGATTTTGGAGTGATAAAAGAGTGGGCAATTCCAATCGGGATTGCCCATTTTTAAAACAAACAGAAATACAAATCGGAATTGACCGAACTGAAGGTGAAGAATGCTTCTTGTCTAAAGGGCAAGAAGATGGGGATTAGAAAGTGTTTTTTACAAGGAGGTGATTAGGTGAATGATCAATTCATACAAGGAGTAATATTTGATTGGGATAAAATTGATAAGGATAGTTATCTGAAGGGAATCAAGGCTTTTAAGGGAGTTGAAAAACTTGATTTTAACAAACCAATTACTTTTTTTGTAGGGGAAAATGGCAGCGGTAAATCAACTTTATTGGAAGCACTTGCCGTAGCACATGGTTTTAATCCTGAGGGTGGAACGAAGAATTATGTTTTTTCTACGCATGATACACATTCAGAGTTGTGTGATGCGATAA